>QGNH01000641.1_pt1 | contig 36451 bp, 63 predicted proteins | sample 1735481 | NCBI WGS metagenome assembly QGNH01 (sample SAMN09239004, study PRJNA386568) | Viral metagenome, whole genome shotgun sequencing project. | reverse complement strand
TGCGCGCCCTTTGGAAATTTCTCGCATTCCGATATTGCCAGCTCGGACCAGTCGCGCTCCGGCGCATACACCATTCCTTCCGCAAAGATGTGTTGGATGGAGTAGGCGCGCGCCACCTTATCTCCTTTAGGATTGATAAGCTGCGTCGCCCATTTATCGTTACCATAAACCTTGCGCATTTCCTGCGCCAGCGTAATGCCAGTCGCCTTACCCTCAATGAGTAATTTATCCACCTTCGCCCTGGCACATTCGTATGCCGTCCACTCCAGCATGCCCCACGCCTTCTTCTTGCGTACTCTCCACTCTTTTTCAGTTTCATTCGGCAGGCGCGGAACAGAGTCGCCACGGAAGTCCAGTCTTTTTTGCCACGCGTGCATCAGCATGATCTTCGGTAAGCCGCGCAACCGAAACAGACCGAGAATACAAAGGGCGTTATAATCCGCTTCCGTTTTGGAACTGTACGCCGTATCAATGCTGGCAACAATGTAATCCATCTCTGGATATATCTTCTGATCCAGCGGTTTTCCGTCAGCGTTAAAATTTTCCTGCAGCGGCCCCGCATCATCTTCCGGCCAGAATTTCCAATAGTCGCGCTTGATGATACCGCCACCTCGCGGCATTGGAGATTGCTGGAATTGCGATGCCGCCGCGAAGGGGCCGATAGCTTTTTTATCGCGTTCCACCACCCACGCCGGGAAGCGGGCGGGGAAGAGGAGCTGGCCGGGCTCGGTGCGCGGGTCGTCGAAGAATACTTTATCGCCGACATAGGTTCGGCAGTGCCGGTCAGGGTCGTACTCCATCGGGAGCATCAGGTGCGTGTAGCCGAGGTCGTTGCTTAGGATATGGCCGGAAACATCGCAATTGTGAGCGGTAATATATCCAGAAAGGAAATCTTTAGTTGGGGTTTGTATATCGTATACCATCCCGATATATTTTTTTCTCTGTAAGGATTTTATTTTTATTAATACCCTATCCTCATCTATCAGATTTCTGCGCGATGAGTTCATCGCTCTTTTCCTTTTGGGAAACCCCATCCACACTACAGAATCAGAGGAGACACGAAGCTCGTAACCCTCTCCAGACCTTATCACGTATCCTTTGCGGTGCCCGCTTTTTATAACGGAATTCTTTTTAGGTTTTTTGTTTCTATAAATCGAAGATGTGGCACCGAACCGCAATAACATCTTAGACACCCCCTCTATTAAACCAAGAGATGCCGAGCCAAACCTCACAAGGTATTCTTCGCGATTAAAGCATCCATCGCCACGCTGATAACCAATAAGAAGTTGCTTCGCGTATTTTTTAGGCAGCCTTATCGCCCACTCAGGAATGAATTTGTTTTTTGCGCCACGTCCGAATAGAGATAGGAATCCAGCTATCTGAATTGATGAAAAGCGCACTTTTATAACTGAAGGTTCTAACGTTATCCAAACCTTCGGGCCGTATTTTTCTATCGCTCTCTTTATGTCTTTTGCATATTTCATTTCATGGCGGGCAAAGGTAAAGACAACGCTTTCTACGTTACCCCTGCGATTTTCAACAAACGATCCTTCCGCAATCCAATACCCAACCATCAGCCAGAAAGATTCGTCGTAAATGATTTTATCACTGACCTTAACGCCTACTTCCCTGCTTATCCCAAAGGCGGAAATATAAGCATCGACAAGCTGGCGCGTGCTTACTTTCATTATTTTTGCAATAGAGGAGCTGGTCTCGCCTGATTTTACGAGAGATTCGAGAATCTTTTTATCAACGCCGCCTCTTTCCCCTGTAACAGTCTGGCATTTTTTTGGGGGGCTGCGTTTAATATATTCAGGAAACCTTGCTTTAATGTCGCGCATGGGAGTGGCGGATTTATATATAGGAAAGATAATTTTATCTTCCTTGGATAAATCCCCCGCCGCCTTCCATCCTGAATCGGTCAATATCGGATGATTGTCGGTGACGGAAAACGTCCCGAAGTGACCCCATGTTTTTATCTCTGTAATCCCGCCGTTATATTTTCTCGACATCGTAGCTTTTATTTTTCTCTCGCCTTGCGATGTCATAATTACGTCGCCCTCGCGCAACGCGGAGGACTTAACAACCCCGTTCGGAGTTGAAACGGTGGTATTCGGTAGTAGACATTCATGCACGCGCTGCATGATGACTACCATGGCAGAGGTCTTCGGGTTCGTGAGCCTCGTTGGAAGCACCTCGTTGAAATATTGCAGCGTCGTCTTGCGCGCCGCGTCCGATTCGCCATCTTTTACGTTGTGCGGGTCATCGATAATCACCACGTCAGCGCGTTCACCGGTTCCGAGACCTTCCGTACTCGATGCGATTTTCCACCCGGTCTTATCGTTACCCATCTTCGTGATGTTGAACGAATCGCGTGAGAAGCCGAACTTGTCACCCCACATGGCACGGTAGAGATCGCTGGTGATGACCTGCCTGAAACGGATGTTGTCACGCTCGGTCAGGCCGGATGAATACGAGGTGCATAAAAACCTGTGCGATGGCCGATGTATCCAGCACCATGCCGGGAAGAAGACGGATAAAATTATGGACTTGGCCATGCCGGGAGGAACATTGATGAGCAGTCGCGTTATATCGCCACGAAAGACAGCTTCCAGGTGCAGGCATATCGCCTCCATATGCCACGAGGGGATAAAGGGGTTAGCGGGTTCGACGAACTCCCACATAGTCTCGGTAAATTTGTAGAGCGATTGCTCACACCCTACCTGCGCCATCAGCGCCTTGTAGAGCGCCGGGTTTTCCTTCAGGAGCTTATGCAGGGCTTCAGTGGTCATCTCCATCCTTCAATATTTTCCTGATAGACGAGTCCGATACGATACCCTTAAATCTTTCTATTAACGTCACCAGCCTCACCCCCTCGCCATGAAGCCTGACGATACGCATCCTTGTCGCTTCGCTTATTTCACGGTCTCTATGGGAACCGCTCATCTTCCCCGCCAACTAAATGTATCGTCATGTTTCGTCGTGAAGAACTCGGATATACGTTTCTTCGGATACATCGGCAGCACATCCTCAAGGCGACGCACCTCCGGGACGAGCGGAAGGGGGAACAACCCCCAATGCGAGACGGAGATCATTTCAGGATCCTTCATGCGCGTCTCCAAACTTAGCGGCCGCCCGCATCTTATACCCGTACCGATATTTCCCGATGTGCTCCACCAGCCTTGACACATCATGGTCAATATACACCTTCACCCCGGCCCGCGCCATCTTATTGCAGAAATAGCGGTCCTCACCACGGTAAGTCTCCAGTTTTTTATCCCACAGGATCTCAAAGTGGGGCGGCCGGATATGTTTTACGGCGCCGAGATCGACCAGCATGCAACCCATGGCGCAATCGTCCACCTCCTGCAGCCCGGTGTTCGGCGGGTCGGAAGAAATGACGGCGCCATTGTGGACGGCCGTGTATATCGCGCGTTCGTCCTTGCGCACGTAATTCACGCCGATTATCTTCGGATGCGGAGGCCGGTCAAGGCGGGCCGCCAGATAATCCATAAGATTGTGCGGCACCTCCATGTCGTCATCGATCCACAGGGCATGGGTCATGCCCATGGAGATGCTTGTATCGTGCAATATCTGCCGGCCTTGCGGCAATAGCGAATTCCGCCACAGCGGCATGCGCCCCATGAACTCTATCTTCGCACCGAGCACGCCGTTGCTTCGTATGTATTCCTCCATAGCCAGAACAGACTTCACATATTCCCATTCCGGATTCCGGCACGACGGGGTGAGGATGGCGAGCTTCATTACAACCTCCCTCCACCCAACAGGTACGCATCGATAACCATCCCCACGAAGATAACAAGCAGGCAGATGGCGTCGGTGATTTTATATACTACCTTCTTATGCCTCATTTTTGCCATCCACCTTTTAATTTAAATTGACAATAACCCTCTCCAGTTCCCACATCAACTAGCGGCGGTAATTCTGGTAGAATTTCAAGCAACCGTTCGCGCACAACATCATTGAGATTTTCTGGTGAGGGTAAAGGCAAAATCGAAAAAAAGGAATAAAATCTCTTTTTGCCTGGATATTGGCACTTTGCGACGATATTGAACCCCCAACAATTAAGGTCATTCCATCCAAAATCCATATCCGTAGTAGCAGGCATCGTCTTATCCTTTAACAAGACTTGTTATGCCGTATATCAGCAAGGCGGTTTCAACGAGCTCCATGGTCGCATCCGGATCAAGCCCCGGTATGTTGGTCCAGAAGGTCTTCCGGCACCAGTATTGCGGGCGCAGATTCGGCGCCGTCCTTGTGGGAACCCCATTCAGCTCGCGATAGCTCCATTCAGGCTGTACCGCATAACTCACCATACCCAGCTCGCTATCCACGAGCAGATAAACGGGATAAACCACTTCTCATGCCCACGCATCCAGATACACAGTTTTGGAATATACATAAAATCAATATCCCCTTATACGTTCCATCAGGTTCGCCTTCGCCAGATCGAGGTGTATTCCTATTTCAAAAAGGCGCATACGCTTCTTCCTCCTGGACCATACAGTGACGCAGACATCATCGTCCTCATAAGCGAAGCAGGAATGCTGTGGTCTTATGGCAAGTACGGGAGTCGAAACGGTGGTTGATTTTTTCTTCATATAAAAAAATAGTACCATAGGGGTGTCAGAAAGTAAAAGTGAAAGCGAATCGGCGGATTGGCCTTGAGAAAATAACAAGTTTCAACATTTGTCAACAAAAAATAATAAAAATAAAAATTTTATATTTTAGTACCGTTACGTCGCGGGGCTAGAGAGGCTCCATCTAGGAGTCCCTTGTTACCACTGGGGGGTGGGGGTGGCCTATCCTGTACCCCTCTTTGGCCAGATTCAATAGCACAAGGCGCGCCTTACAAGCGCTGTCATTCATTGCGCTTGCAATTGTCCGCAATGATTTTCCGCAATGATTAGATTGTTGATAGTTGTTCATAGTTGTTTAACTATGTTATGTCATAGTCCTATCATCATGCAATCACGCATGGCACTAACAAGGGGAGGGAATAACTATGCCTGTACTTATATTGCTGGCAATGCTGATTGCATCTTTATGTAGCGGCGTGAATCTATTCACGCTGTAATAATCATTCCGCCTCTGGAACAATAATCGTTTCGGAGGTGGAATTGTTTTCTATTGCCGGCTGCTCCATAATCCGCAATGCTTCCAGTAATTGCCCGCGCGGGATATTGCGTAGTTCCTCAGTCGCCCGCTGTACAGTGACGTTAATCTCAGTCTTATTATTCTGTTCATGTTTATCGGATTGACCAAGGCATTGCTTGCCAAGCCAGATTAAGAGCGGCACGTTGCCGCTGAGCGCCATTTGCACCTGAACACGGCGCAGGGATGTTTTTAGTTCCGCCGTGCCTAGCTCCATAGCCGTAGCAAAGGCAGGGTTTCCCGTCATTTGCTTATCAATCCATGACAAAGAACAACCGATTACAGATCCGATTTCTTCCCGTGTCGCGCCTATCGCCGCAAGCCCTTTTATTGCATCTAAATCAATAGGTTTCTTGTCTTTTCTCGCAGAATAGAATGATTCATGCAACAGTGTATAAGCGTCTAACTTCTTGTTTTTACGCTTTAATGGAAGAGCATGCGGCATGGTGAAAAATCCAATTTTCTCTCTACTTACATTAACTATTAAACCATGTTTTTTAGTGCTAATCAATCGTTACAATAGGTTAACTATTAAAATATGCACTTAATTCTTAATATCCAGCAACTTACAATCTTTTTTCCATAATATATTAACCATTGGAAAGTCAATTGTTATAATTCAATGACTTAGATATACAATATAGTAATATATGGGGGTATGTATTATATGTATTGAAGTATTTAATCTTTTTCTCTTTGTTTATCAATAAGATAATAATAATAATATATAGTAATATATATAATATAGTAAAGCTTATAGGCACAAAAAAAAGACGTATATATACCCCTTTTATTAAGGTATTATATAATCGTCTTTTATTTTGTGCCTTTAGGAAGACTATATTTACTATATTACGGTATATAGTTTTTATTAACTTACTGTTTTACTTTGTAATTTTACCCATTTAATTATATACTGCTAATTCAATGGGTATGTATTATATGTATTGAACTATTTAAGTATTATATCGTAACAATTCAATAACTTATAATACCACGGCATAGTTATAAACGCAACATAAAAAATAAGGGGAAGATAAAAATCCCCCCCTTTACATTTTTATCAATTTAATGATATTATTCAATATCATTATCAGTATTATCACTATCATTACCGGCAATGCTATAGTGGATTACCATTTTTATTTTCTGCCTTTTGCCGCGCTCCACAGCAACTTCTTTTGCTTCTATCATTTTATCCGTCAACAGATCATTGAGAATAGAATCCAAATAGCTTGCCGGTATTTTGTAGTTATTAGCTGTTGGAATAAGCTTACTACGCTCTACGGGCTGTTTAATGCCTATAGCCTGCATGATAATATCATGCTCGAAGTGTTTGTGATACATTCCTCCGTTTCTGGCAAGCCCTGCATCAATCCAGTTTTCATTATATCCAGGGTGATCCGTTTCAACGTGCGGTGTTATAGTAAAGCTCATAAAATACCCTTTTAATTACTATTGTTTATAAAATAGCAGATAGTAAATATAAAATATCATATACAAATACAAATAACAAATAAATAACCCCTTTATATTCCCTAACCTTGGCTAGTAACAATAATAAGTGAGACTGTCTATTGACAAGCTCTAGGGGATTTGCTAGGGTACGTCATCGGCTAGGGAATAGCTGAAACAAAACGAAAGGGAAACGCCATGGCAAAAGTACATGAATTATACTATGCGGCATTGCAGGCTGATAAGGCTTTTAGCGAAGCCTTGACGGTGGAATATGGCAAAGAAGCTTGCAATCGCCGCTATGACACAAAAGACTTTCCGCCTCACATTGACGCCTTGTTTAAAGTGAAAGCGGCGGCAGATGATGATTATAGAAACGAAGTGAAAGGGAATAGGTAACTTATCAACCAACCACGAAAGGACTTTTTATGCCTAACCTTAAAAAATTTTACTGCTCTTATAATGATAATTCCACGCCGCAAGGAGAGAGTGAGGTGTTTGTGTGTATGGCGGAAGATGCCAATCATGCACAAGAGCAATGTGAAAACGCTTATCCTTCCGCCTTTGTAGCAGAATGCTATGAGCCGGAAAACCACGATTAATTTTAACCAGCCTTTTATAGGGAGTATTCGCCATGAAACGCATGACTTACGAACAAATAGTATCACGCTTGCAAGCCTTAGACGAACTGCATGAGCACACACCTGCTCAAATGAAGGAATGTATCGACTTGGAAAATGCCATTGACGATATACACGACGAAAATTTTGAAAACCGGATTTAAGGAGTAATCACCATGCCTAACTACTTTCTTATAGATAATCGCGTCTTTTTAATCCTTCGCAAATACCGCCAACGTGGCGTTTCTATGGTGGAAGGCATCACGATTGACGGCAAGCTTAATATCACCATGCCGCTGGACGGCGTTACATTCACAACTAAAACAGCGTAGGGAGGGATTTTTTATGAAAAAAGTTTACAGCGATATAGTGGCAAGCGGTTTAATTCTGCCTAAGAAGGCAAAATACACCATGGTTGACGTAAAGAAGGTTATTCTGGCCAGCCTATTTAAACCGGTGGATGGAAAAACCCTAACTGAACGCGAAGCAATATTCATTGTGAAGTGTTCAGCGGTTTATCACAATACGGATTATGCCGATTCTCTTATCGGTTATGACGCTAACTTTTATCCAATGGGAGCATAAAACATGGAAGACTATTCAACTGAAAAATGGGCAGAAATAATTGCAGAATCAATAACCAATGGCCAGCGCAAGCAAGCGGCAGGGCAATTTGAAAACGCTCTTAAAGAGCATTGTGACACGGCCTTACTATCGATGGATATCGTCGGGCAGGGAATTGGCATAGACGAAGTTTTTAAATTGCTACGCATGATTATTAAAAGGAGCAAGTAACATGATTACAGGAAAACAACTAGGTAAAATCGCAAAAGAGATGCGAAAACCCATTTGCAAGGCACGTAAAGGCGATACGGCGCTGGTATGCTTTACCAGTGTCATAACCACTAAGGACTTTAAAACTACCTGCCGCGATTACTATCAATTCTGTATTGTGGGGCATTGCGACCGGGCGGGGCGCGTGATCCAGGTGCAGCGCAAAGGCAGCAATGCGTTATACCCTGTTACCAGTGAATGCTTTATGGTGCCGGCGGAAAAATGCGGCGGATTAAACCTTGTGCATTACTTAGGCAATGAGCAATTCAATACCCCACAAGAGGCGATTACCGCCACTAAGGCGCTCTTTGCCGTGCATGGCGTAGCTATGGGAGGTGAAACAGCATGAGAAGCGAAAATGCAGTAAATATATACCGCGCCATTAAACGCCTGGAAACCCTCTGCGAGGATATTCTAGCAGAGATTGACGGCGGCGAAGAACTGCGCGGGCGTGATTCTCAATTATCGGCATGGGGCGCCGATATTGAAAACGCCGTGACTATGCTTAAAACCATTATTTAACAACTAGGAAAGGCTATTTTATGGAAACCGCTACAAAACAAAATGAGCTTGATTCTTATATTGCACAACTACCTATAACTTATAGCGCGGTATTTGTGCCGCAATCACAAAGCAGGAATGCGAAGGAAAAGAATTTAAGCATTAACTGGAAAATCACCTTACAAAATGGCCGCTCTATACTGGAAACGGATTATATGCAGGGGATAGGGCATATACCAAATTATCAAAAGATAGTGCCTTTTAATTCCCGCCGGACGATTGCCGTTGAAACCTTTGAAAAGCTGGCAAGCGAATTATGCCTTGCCGTGCCTAACTTAGACAGCCGCTACGGCGACAAGCTAAAACCGCCAGTGCTTAAAGACGTTCTTTACAGCCTGATTATGGATAGTGACGTTTTAAACCATGATTCTTTTGAGTCATGGGCTGGAGATTTTGGCTATGATATTGACAGCCGGAAAGCTGAAAAGACTTATCATGATTGCCTAGCTATTGCCTTAAAGCTGAAAGGCATAATTGGCAATGAGGCAATGGAAAAATTGCGCGAATTGTTTCAGGATTATTAATTTTAACCATGTAAGGGGAGGGATTACCCATGCCTAAAAAATCAGACTATGAAGCGTTGGAAGCAATCGCCTGCGCGGAACTGGCAAAATTCGATCCGGCAATAACGGATTGTGAGTATATGTCACACGGTAAACGCTTTACCATTGTTACGCCGAAAGCCGGCGTTGTTGATTTCATGCTTGACCGTGACTTTGAAAACAAGCGCGGCCAGCCCGCCACTATCTCCATTTTCGGGTGCTTCGATAATGAGAAGGCCGCCCGCGCCCTTGGTTTTGACTGCAATCAGTTTTCCGGCAAGTGGAATCATCACTTTGAATCCAGCCGGGCGGGTATTGTGGTGATATTTGAAGAACTACGATCAAAAGCATTTTAGAGGAGGGGTTACGCATGACAAATACAAAGCACACGCCAGCGCCTTGGCATATAGTTTCAAAGGTAGATGTAGCGGATTCTGATGGTTATCATGTTTGCTCTGTACCTACATCTAATAAAACTCAGGAAGAGCGCATAGCTAACGCCCGTCTTATCGCCGCCGCGCCGAAACTGCTAAAAACACTTAAAGCCGTTATGGCTTGTATGCAGAAAAGAACACCATGGGATGACGCAAAGATTATCCTCACTGAGGCGCATAAGGTAATCAGGGAAGCGGAGGGGAATTTATGAAAACCATAATCACTACCACGGTGACGCTAAGCTTTATCTGGCTGTCGCATTATACCTATACGCATAAGCCGGAAGAGGTTGGTTATACGCATTCCGCCTTTACGGTGCTCGACACCCATGCCGGAAGCCTGAAACAGCGCCAGGCGCACGCCCTGGCCTATATATACGGCCTCACGCCGGAGGATGCGGCGAAACCTGTTAAATTGTGGGGAGAAGGAAAAAATGAATAAAGCATTGGAACGCATACTATTTGCCGGGCTTATTATTATCGTCGGTATTTTATACACCTCAGTAGCCTATGTCGCATGGCATTTTATAACGAAATATTGGTAACAACTTTAAACAGGAGTAAACAAAATGAGCATGTCACAAGTGATTCAAGTCGAAAAAGTCAACAAGTACGGCTCCGATTTGATCTATCCGCGCAATGCGCTAGCCGAAAAGGCTTGCGCGCTATGGGGGCAGAAAACCATCACGCTACGCAATATCGGGGCGCTTAAGGATATGGGCTTTATTGTAGAACAAGTAGTAATGGCCAATGGTAAGGTGATAAAGACGGGGGAACTTTAATATGATAACCGCATCTTTTATTCTTGGCGCGTTCATGCTTATGGCCGGTTATCGCACCATGGAGAGCTTTTATAGTGGCATTATCATTATCGCCATAGCCTTGCTGGTACACGTCTTATGATCAAAAACCTTAAACGCGCCTATGGCGCTGGATATAGGGCTGGTATGTCGCCCCGTGCCGTCATACGCTACCCGGATGGCAGCGGGCATCTTAGCGATCCCCCTTGCCCCTACACCACGCGCCGCCAGATCGTGCAGCGTATGGCATGGAACGCCGGTTACCATGACGGCACGGTTAAAAACTTAAACCAATGGCTGCGAAGCCGGAAAGGAACTTGAATATGTCAAACGGTAATTGCCTGAGAGAAATCTATTGTCCTAACTGCGGCCAGGATGAGCGCTTTAAGATATCCGGAACCTGCATGTTTGATGTCACCGATAACGGAGCGGAGCCCCATGGTGATATTGAGTGGGACGGCGAAAGCTATTGCGTATGTCCGGAGTGTGATCGCTACGGCAGATTGAAAGAGTTTCATGTTAAAGCCCCTACAGAAGTTACATCTTGACAATTGCATAGTTTATAAGATATAAACAACTTTAAACAAGATTAAACATAAAGGAAATGCCATGCAAGCGTATCTCAATAAAAATGAAGTAAAAACGACATTACTTACGCAATTACAGTCTCACTACGATGCTGATGAAATCGTTAAAGGTAGATATTGGGAATGCGGTAAGGGATGCGCGGTAGGATGTACGCTGCACAATTCAAACCACGCTGAGTATGAAACGAAGTTAGGCATCCCTGAAATGCTTGCGCATTTAGAAGATACAATATTTGAAGGTTTGCCAAACGATAAAGCAAAACAATGGCCAATTCGTTTTAGTAAGGCGATAAAAGTCGGCGCTGATTTATCCCGCATAGGATACCAATTCATGTATTGGAATCTTATCGAAAACCTGGTGTTAAAGGATTCAGATAATGCTGAGGTGCAGAAGGTAATCATCCAATGCCGTGCTGCTATTGCGCAATGCGCCGAGGCTATCTGTCCTTTGACCAAAGGTCAGCCGTTTGATGAGTCGGCGGCATGGTCGGCGGCAGAGTCGGCGGCATGGTCGGCGGCAGAGTCGGCAGAGTCGGCGGCACGGTCGGCAGCAGAGTTGGTACGGTCGGCGGCATGGTCGGCGTCGGAGTCGGCACGGTCGGCAGCAGAGTTGGTACGGTCGGCGGCATGGTCGGCGCCGGAGTCGGCGGCAGAGTCGGCGGCTTATGAAAAAATGGCTGACAAATTAATCGAATTGCTGGAAAATGCTGCATAGAGGGCTGTATGATCGAATCCGTTTTTAAAACCGTACCGAACAATGATTCGCGCCGGATGCATCCATTGCCATGGAAGATCGAGCCTATCGAGGAGTTCAAATGCATTACGCTTCAAAGCTCCAGTCGCAGGCAGATATGCTCTTTCTGGGGTGGCGATGTGCGCTATTCGGATAATCATGAGTGGCCGACTTCCGCGCAAATGGAAGCGCACGCCGCATATGGTCAGCATGCGCTTAATTATTTCCCCATAATTCAAAAGGAGATCGAGCGTATTTACGGCATGGAAGATATGCCAGAAGAGGCGATCAAAGCCATTGAGAAGCTGATGGAACTGACTTACTTCGAGGGAGTGCCGCCGTATGCAAAGTAAATTATGAGGCACCATCACGTCAAGCTGGACGACTTCCTGGCAACCTGTATCCTTTTTCTAGGGGTAGCCGCGCTTTATAAGGCCGTAAAATTTTTATTAATAATATTGAAGGGAAGAATATGATACCATTATCTGACATTGTGCGTATGCCGAAAGGCACTATACAAACCTACCTGCTTGATGCGGGTGATGAGCCCTACTTCTTAAAGAAGCTGTCAACCTATGCCATGCGAGCCGGAGCGAAGGTAGAGCATGATATATGGTTATGCGTAAGGCTTAAGGATCATACCGCGCAAAATATGGTACAGGTTAGCGTGATCCGGCAAGGAAAAAAATTAAAGCGTAAGAAGCGGGCGTCATGATCCAGAAGAGCCGGGCAATAGGGAATTACTTCCCGATAGAAACCGCACCGTTGACGGGTAAGGCTATACGCTTACTGCTCAAAGATGGGTTTGGGACATATTCCTTTGAGCCGGCGGTATGGGACAAGAAAGCAAAACAATGGGCGAATGCTAGGAGCGGGAAAATAATAACGCCGGAAGTTATTGGATGGTCGCAAATGAAGGAAACGCATTATGGCACGAAAGCCTAAATTTGAGCCGATAGGCTCTCGCAATTTTGAGGTTGTTACCGTGCACGAAGATATGGCCGACTGCTCCGATACTGCGGTGACGGCATGGGTGACGACCAATGCGCGCCACTGGTATGTCCGTAACCGCGAAACCTGCGCCAGTACACAGCCGTCAACCGATCTGGAGGCGTATTACAAGTTGAAGCGCGTATGGCGCAGATCGAAAGAAGACTTCGATAGCGCTTGTCGATTCATGGATTTTGGTGATTTGTTTTCAACAGCAGGAGTAAAATTATGAAGCTGCAAATAAGGAGAGAAGACATCAACCTGGAGCCGGAATGGCGTGATGCGCTTGTATCGGGATTGGTTACGGTGATGATCTTCGGCATGACACCGGAAGATGCGAAAAAGCTAGAAGAAAAATTATTGGAGGGAATTGAGCTATGAAAATCAAAAGTGAAAACGGTCTGCTTTGGAAAAGGGAAAAAGACGGATGGACTTCTATTTATTTCGGTGAGGCCGACCTTATAGCGAGAGCAAATAATTTCTTATACGCCGAGCGTATGGTCGATGCTTTTGACGGCAAGGAAATTATCATCGATGATAACACGCATAAAATCACGACTATAGAGGAGGATTTTTTATCATGAGGTCACGTTGCCTGCTGCACAAAAATAAGCTGGAAGATTTTGAGAAATGGCTCGCGGCGCATGGTTGGGTGCTTGAGCCTACCGTCGGAGAGTGGGAAATTCTCCGCGCTCGTAAGCCGGGTAAAAAGGGAGTGCTACTTGTCTATGACCGGCTTAACGTCAAAGAGCATTACACCGTATTTGGTGAATCGATGGAAGCGGTGCATCGCTTTATCAGGGAAACCAAAAAGGAAAATCAAGATGCGTAAAGCTGAGCTTGAGAAAGAATTGTCAAGGTCGAGGGCGCAGAACCAGCAATATTTGGAGGCGCTCAGATCGATCCGCCAAGTGGCGCGTGACTGTATAACAAAAGGAACGATGATAAATCATACATGGATAGTGGAAAAAGTAACCGAAGAGATAACGAAAGCGGCGTGTAAATGACCGTCTATTTGCTTCACTTTTTCCCGCCGCTCAAACACGCCAAGCATTATATTGGCTGGACGAAGGATGAGGACGCGCTACGGCGCAGCCTGGAGCATAAAAACGGCACCAAGAAGGGATCGCCGCTGATCCGGGCCGCGCTTGCTGCCGGATGCACTATCAAGCTGGCGCGAGTATGGCCGGGCGCTGATTGAGCCTTCGAGCGCCAGCTTAAGAAAAGAAAAAAGGCATCGCAGCTTTGTCCATGCTGCTTTGCTTCCGCTGCAAAAAACCGGGCAAAACAAAAGGAGGCAATATGAAGTCGGTAAAATTAATGCAATACATTGCGCCGCCTAATGCTGATTGCTCTGTTCAATTGGACGGTCAGATTATATCTGCCACGCAGAAGAACGGAACAGAAGGAGTAGCGTGGTACGGATTCAAATTATTCAACATAGGAAAAAGACCAAAACGCATTACGCTTAGCGCTACAAAAAACACCTTAAAATTTACAATATCAACCATCAAAGAGGAGAAGAAAAAATGAAGACGACGATAAAATTGCTTAAACACGTTCAATACGGGCAGGAGCGCCTCTATCCGAATTGCGATCTATCCCGCGCCATTTGCCTTATCGCTGGCAAAAAGACAATCAGCGATGATGCGGCTACCGCCCTCACAGCGGTTGGTAATTGCGAGCTGGATATAGAGACCGTGAAGAAGCGGCCTACCGATAAAAAGCTGGTGAGAAGTCAGGGATGAAAACTCTAACCGGAGGGCATCATGGACAAAGAACTAACGCTGGGGAAGGCTCCGGCGCTGCATAGGGACGGTGCGGCGCAATGCGCCGGATTCAAGGCGTTTATGACTAACCATATCGGGCGCGTTGATGGCGCGTTCCTCTCCGTCTTCCATGACGGGGAGAAATCAGGCGTCAGGGTGATTTACGATCCTGATATATGCGGCGCCCTGGCATACGCCAAGCAGGCCGAGGAGCTGGCCGGGATGGTGTGGGAAGAGGTGATCCATAAAAAGGAACCTGAGTACAGAATTTTAATACGAAAGAAAATAGAGGAAACCAATGGTCGAGCTGAGCGAGAAACAAAAGGACGTAATGGGTTCCATCGTTGAATGGTATCGCAAGCCTGTAACCGACTCGCAAGTGTATCACCTCTATGGGTATGCCGGCACCGGAAAATCCACCATCGTCAATCAGACCATCGAGGAGCTGGAATCCCACGCCAAATGCAAGAAGGTGGTTACGGCGGCCTATACCGGCAAGGCGGCCTCCGTCTTGCAGAAAAAGGGTGTCAAGAACGCGCAGACCATCCATAGCCTGCTCTACCTTCCCGCCAAGGATAAAAACGGGGACTTAATTTTTATTAAACGTGACGCGACCGCTGCCGACCTGGCCGACCTGATCGTGCTCGATGAGTGCTCGATGATCGGCAACAAGATGGCGAACGATATAAAGGCGCTGGGACGCAAGATACTGGTGATCGGTGATCCCGGCCAGCTCCCGCCGTTCGAGAAAGACCCTGGCTTCTTTACGCGCACCCCGGAAGCGTTTTTAGAGGAAATCCACCGGCAGGCGCTCGATAGCCCCATTATCCGGCTGGCGACAATGGTACGCAAGGGGGAGAATCTGCCGAAGACCTTTAACGAGGGTGATGTATGGATAGCGCCCTATAACGCGGAAACGCGGGAGGCGCTGTTTAACAATGACGCGCAGATCATCTGCGGCACCAATGGTAATAGACGGTCTCTTACCAGGCTTATCCGCGAGCGCTTCGGTTACCAGGGGGAGATGCCACAGATCGGTGAGCCGGTAATGTGCTGCAAAAATAATTACCGCTATAATTTCTTCAACGGCTTCATGGGGGATTTGCGCGACCTGCAAATATTCGGCAAGGATGTCACCGATCAAAAGGGCGTGGCATACGTCAAGGATGATTGGTTTATCGATGTGTACCTGGATGACGCTTCCGACGAAAAGCTATTTCGCAGAATCCTCATCGATCCCTATTTATTCCTGAATCATTATCATGACGGGAAGCTGGAATCCATCGAGAGCATGGACAAGAATATCAGGTACGGTGTCTACTCGGAATTCGATTATGCCTACGTGATAACGTGCCACAAGGCGCAAGGTTCCGGCTTTAAGAACGTGACGGTAGTGGACGATTGTTCGGAGCTTAAATGCGATCCGAAGAAATGGCTATATACTGCATTGACTCGCGCAGAACAGGGCGCAACCATCCTGCATCGCCCAACGGAATGGCGGCGCTACGCTTGAGCGTTTGCCGTCCCCTGCGGCGGATTAGCCGCTACCTCCTTTGCCGCTTCAGTCTCCGCAGCGTAATATACCACCTGCGGCCTGCCGGTCTTCGGGATCAGGCGGCCAATCATCACCGCTTCCTCTTCCTTCATGGTGGCAATAAGATCGTCAATGTCGCGCTTACGGAAGCGGCGGAACATGCGAAGCAACTCCCGGCGCGTGACACCCTTTTCCCCGGCGGCCATGATCGCCTTCAGGACTTCGTGATGGCTTTGCTCTTGCGGCGTATCTGAAATCCCCGTCTCAGCCAGCGATGTCATATATTTAATAGATGATGTGACGATGCTATAAGCGTAGTCAAAGTCGGAATGATTCATTACCGGTTTTTCTGGGTCGCGGGCAATAGCGAAGATCATGGCGATTTTTATGGTGTTTTCATGAAGACGTAGCCATAAGTTTTTATTTTCATCCTTAGAGTCTCGATGCGCTGTTTGTTCCGTCGCTATATCGTATTGACGTTGCTCACACTCACCCCACTCAACTGTTTTTGGTTCAGGAAGTATCGTCGCGCTATTGCATATAGCCCCCAAGCCATCGCCAATACCCGGCGCAAATTGTCTCCACCAGCTCACAACACCTTCGTCGGTCTCACGCTTAGGAAGTTTTCTTTTTGGGATTGGACGTCGATGCGTGGGGAGAACGATAAAACGATTCAGGTCGCCGCTATCTATCGCCGCTCTCTTAAGCGATGGCACATAACTCTTTTCAGTCGTCACGCCATAGATACAGAGATTTGGGCATGAGATAGTGATTTTTGGGGCGCGGTCGTCAGCGATGCGGCCACCCTTAAAGACGCCGCTTGATTTGCTGTAGATTTTGGTAAAGAAGTCTATGACGGCTTTGTGATGATGCGAGGCTTTGGGATCGGATAATGCTGTCATTAGCTTGCCAAACTCATCAATCATCACCAGATGAGCGGGAAAGGCCATCACGCTTTTCATGAGACCGATATCGCTGCGTATGGAGTTTTCCCCCACATAATTTATCAACCCCGATTCTAGGGCTAGGATTTCTGTCATTTTGACTGAATGCTCTTTACCGAGTCCGGTGTCGGCTATGGCCACCATATAAAGGTTGGTGCGTGTGTCTATAGGGCTTGCATACCGCCGGCCGAAGACGGCGCCGGCAAGGGCAATAGCGTTATACATTGCCAATTCCGGCTGTTCGTAAAGAGCGTATTTTGTGATCCAGCGGACGGTATCGCCCAGGCCGCCCGGCAGCTCCAGCGGGTTGAAGCAGAATTGCTGGGTAGGATTTTCTTCTTTTTCAGCGTTCTTTACTAGCCTAGCTGGGACAACTTTTTCAATAAATTCTATTGCCTTCACCTTATCAGTTTTTGTTGGCGGCTCAAGCGGCGCTGGATGCGGATCGTCAATGATAATATATTCTTTCTTTCTCTTAATTTTCTCGATCAGCGGCGCTACCGCAGCCTCAACTTTTTCACTGGTGACGCGCTCTATATGCTTTGGCTCCCATCCATGAACCATGGCCATATCAACTAGCGTCCCCATCGTAACGCCTCCTCCAGCGTGAAACGAACCCCATTTTTTAGCCGGCTCCCCTGGAACGTATTTTTGATTGCCGCGACTCGACCATTCATCAAATAAATGGTAAGAATAGCCAGCGTCCTGTAAGGCAAACCCTATTTTATACCACGGGTCGTAGCTCATATTAGGATCAAGGAATGAGAGCATATCCCTGACATCGCTCTCGCTCCACTCAGGAGTATTCCCGCTTTTATAATTCTGCTCAGGCTGTATAATAGGCTTCTTTTTCTTCTTATCACTGCGCAAAAAGTCGAGATGCAATTCAGGAAGATCAGCTATATCTGTGGAATTTGGATCGGCCTTGTAATAGCGGCCGCTAAAGTGACGGGATGGATAGATGGCGATGTAACCGCCATCGCCGCGAATATCTACACCAGGGTAATCCGCTCCGAAGCTGTCGGTGGAATTCTTAAGGCCACCTTTCGGGTAATCAAATACCAAGTGATACCCATTGCCGGTGGTAAGGCGCATGGTGGGTGGAAAGATGCCAAATAATTCCTGAATTTTAATTAACGATTTGTCGCCGGCGTCATCATTCTTGTTATCGACATCTACCACGATAATGCCGGATTCCTTGCCGGTGCGGACGCCGACATTGAGATCGGTGCGGTACTCGAATAACTCAGCGGCCAGCTCGATATCATTTACAGCGTTGGTCAATCCGTTTGGAACCGTCTTTGAATAGGGATGCTTCCCGGCGCTTTTATTATTTTCACCGCACGGGTTTTTCCCGCATGTACAGGTAAGGTCATCGTTGACGCCATGGAGCGGGAAGACCCAGAGCTTATGCTGTATATGCTCTGCAATAGCTTTACCGAAATCAGTCTCCAGCCACATCTTCAGGGGGGCAGCCATGCTAATATTTCCGATCAAGAAGAATTTTGAAGATATAATCGCTGAGACTAAGCGGGGTGCCTTTTATCTCACGTTTCAAGTCTTCTTTGAGCGAATTAGGAATGTACGCAACTATGCGATTACGCAGTTCTTTGGGTGATTTTTGTTTTTTTGATGTCATACAAATCGTCAATTGACAGGACACAGACTATGCCTTAATCTTTATGCTCCCTTTATGTCCATGTCAACAGGCATTTAAAATAAATCTTGTTGATTGTTAGCGAAACTTGTTGACAATGCGATTCTACTTGTATATGGTAATCAAGTTGAAGCAAAAAACCGAACGCAACAACGCTAAGTAAACCGAAGCAAACAAAGGAGACAAAAATGAGCGAACCAGCATATAACCCCATACCGAACCAGATGTCCGACGAGGACTTGGTTTCTGAAATTCTATCCCTCCAGGCGGAAGCCGACGAAGCCGATCTCAAAGTTAAGAGAGCCAAGAATGATCTTCTTGAACGTAAGGCGAAAGAAATTTCCCTAGCATTAAAACAAAAAGACGAGCCATTCGGCGCGGTGAGTCAGGTCATCGGCACCAATAAAGTGACCATGACTACGCCGAAAAAAGTGGTGTGGTCGCAAGAGGGGCTTTCTGAATTATATGCTCAGATTTCTGCTGACCCCGATGAAGATGTGAATGAGTACATCACCATTGAGTATAAGGTGAGTGAAAGCGCGTACAAAAACTGGCCGTCCCCGCTCAAAGCGACCTTCGGGCCGCATCGGACGGTGACGCCGGGCAACGTAGCGATCAAGATCGAACCGGCTAAGGAGAAGTAGATGATTATCACCAAAGAGCAAATGCTATCTTTTGAAGAAGTAGCGCGGCCACTTATCAAATGGTTAAACGATAACTGCCATCCTCATGTGACGGCAATTATCACGTCCACATCTGCCGAAATAATGGAGGGGATAGCGGCGTTCCCGATAACTGATTACATAAAGGATTAGCAAAATGGCAATATCACTATCATCAATCAAAAGCGGCGTATCGAATGCGCCGCCGCGCATTCTACTGTACGGCGTTGCAGGAATTGGAAAAACTACATTCCTCTCTCTTGCGCCTGACCCTATCACCATCCAGACCGAAGACGGGGAGGGCGTGATTGATACGCCGCGCTTTCCTCTCGCCAGAAGTTACGGTGACGTGATGGATGCGCTCGGTGTTCTGGCGACGGAAAATCATGCCTATAAAACGGTGTGTATTGACTCACTGGATTGGTTTGAGCCTATGATATGGGCGCAAACCGTAGCAATGAATCCGAAGACGAATAAAGCTGGCGGTACAGCGGCGGAAATTGAAGACTATGGCTATGGGAAAGGCTTTGCCATGGCTCTCGACCAATGGCGTGAGTATATTGACGCTATCAACTATCTCCGCAATGAGCGAAATATGATGGTGATACAAACTGCGCACTCGAAGATCACAAAATTTGAGCCGCCGGATAGCGATGCTTACGATAAATACGAACTGAAGCTGCAACATTCTCCTAAAACTTCAGCGAGCTTGTTATTGCAGGAGCATAGCGACATCGTAATGTTCGCCAATTACAAGGTAGGCATCACCAAGGAAAAGAAGGGTATGAACGACACTAGGAGCCGGGCAATCGGTAGCGGGCAGAGAACGCTATACACGCAAGAGCGGCCCGCGTATTCTGCAAAGAACAGGTATAATTTACCAGAGTCGATACCCTTTGATAAAGACGGTAATTATTGGGGTGTACTGGCAGAGCATATTCCTTATCTCCAGTCATACATCGATCACCTTGTGCAATCTGCGTCCGCACAACTGGAAGTGGCGCAACAACAACAAACAGAAGGAGCTTAATATGGGTATGTTATTAGGAGGTCCAATCTCTACAGGCGATTATGTCCGGTCAGTTCCGGAAAGCACCCCGTTACCCCCAGGTATTTACCGTGGGATTACGGTCAAGGCAACCTCACAGGATTTGGATAATAACGGCAATCGAATCATGTTGACGGTCGAGTTCGACATTACGCATCCAGAAGAATATTCCAACCGGAATTTCTGGGACAGGTTCAATATCGTTAATCCTAGCGTTGACGCCACGCGCATATCGAAAGAGGCTTTGGCCGATCTCGGTGCCGCTGCCGGCTTGGCGACGATAAACGATGAAGAAGACCTCATCGGCCATGAGGTGCAGATGGAACTCGTCATTGAGCCGGCGAAGCCTTACATAGACAAGCAGAACGTAAAACGTGATGGTAAGGCCAGCAACAAGTGCAAGAAGTATTGGCCGCTTGGGGTAGAAATTAAGGAAGCGAAGACGGCGCAGAAGGCCGCAGCGCCGGTAGCCCGGCCAGCCGCGACCAATACAGCGCAAAAGTGGGGTGGTCAGCTACGTGGCACGGCAGTCGGACCACAGGGCATTGCGCAGGCCGCTACTACTCCGCCTGCAGCAGCTTCCGCACCTGCGCAGACGCAACAAGCCGCTCCTCAACCCCAGGCATCCGCAGCGCCGGCAGGCAATGTCGCACCGTGGAAGCGTAACAAACAATAAGAAAGGAGGATTATATGGCAAAAGCAAAAAAGAAGGCAGTTAAGAAAACGGTCAAAAAGGCAGTGCCCAAAAAGGTGGCCAAGAAGACCGCGAAAAAGAAATCTAAGAAATAACAGGAATCTCTTCGCCGTTAGCAAGATTCGAGGGCAAGAGAAGGTGGCTGCGCGTCCACATCACGTCAGCGTGACGGGGGGGGCTGAGAGCGTCGGGAATCTCCGCGCAGCCATTTTTAACAATAAGGAGTGCGAAAGATGCCGTTACCAATTCCTACGATAATGCAGAACGCAGCTTCCGTTTTGAAAGCGGCAAAGGATATGGGGTACACCCCGACACAGGAGCAATCAAAAGCGCTACATCACCTGTCTAAAACGGTGAATGCGGAAGACCTCATGGCCGTGCTGAATGAAATCGCCGGCATATATCAGTGGATGAATAACATCCAGATACAGGCCGTCGGTTCTCTTCCAGATTTTCAAAACAAGAAATTCGCTCTTGGAATAGTGCTCGCCTGCCCGCTTGGCGATAGGCAGCTTACCATCCCGCTTACTATCGAGCAGGCGAAGGATATGATAAAGAATTTTCAAGATACGCTGAATTCTCTTCTCGTAACCGAAGGGAAGCTGATTTTAGATTCCGGGAGCGCGTGATGGTCAATCTTAAGCTGTTACTTGAAAAAGACCCGACGTTGGAAGCAGCCGACACCGCGCTGGTGGAGCTTGAGAGTAAACAAGAGCGCCGGCAATATCTCGGCATGAGTCAGATAGGTGATTCATGCTCAAGAAAACTTTGGTATTCATTCAGATGGGCCGTACAGGAGGTATTCGATGCAGCCACACATAAGCGCTTTCTCGACGGGCATGCCAGCGAGGCCGTACAAGCCGAAAGACTTCGCATGGTGGCAGGAATCACTCTTGACACACTCCATCCTGTCACCGGCCAACAGTTTCGCTACAGTGACCATGAAGGCCATTTCAGCGGGCATTGCGATGGCAAGATAACCGGCATATTGCAAGCGCCGGTAAAAAAACATATCTGGGAAGCAAAATCGACGGCGGAAAAGAAGCTGGCCGAGTTTCGCAAGATTAAGGCGGAGCTAGGTGAAAAGGCGACACTCAAGAAGTGGAATCCCGTTTATTACGCCCAAGCTCAATTATACATGCACTATGAAGGCACGGATCGCCATTACCTCACCGTGTCATCGCCCGGCGTCAGGGATTGGGATTCGTGCCGCACCGAATACGACGCCGCCTTTGCTATTGGGCTGAAGGCGAAGGCGAAGCGTATCATCGCGTCACAGGAGCCGCTGGATAAGGTCAGCAACGACGCGAGCTGGTTCGAGTGTCGTTATTGCCCGGCGCGAGGGATATGTCATGAGGGAGAGATGCCGGACAGGACGTGCAGGACGTGCGCTCATTCGACACCTGTGGAGGCGGGGTCTTGGCATTGCGCGCGCTGGGGGAAACAATTAACCGCTGAGGAACAGCAAAACGGCTGCCCATCTCACGCCTTCTTGCCGGCGCTGGTGCCGGGAGAAGTTATCGAATCAACGCCGACGACGGTAGTATATAGGATGCCAGACGGCACTCAGTGGATAGATGGGGAGGGATTACATGCTTAATTGGCTAAAAAATTATCTGATAAAAGATGAGGTAATCGCTCTGGAGCACGAGCTTGCTTATCGCACCAGTCAAATGAAAAAATACTATCACGAAAAAGAGGCGGTCATGATGGCGCAAATGTCAATGATTGATCGTGAGAATAGGTACTTGGTTAAACTTCTCACCGATGTAAAAATATTTAGCCCTGTTCCTCCGTTTATATTGAAAAAGGACGAGTTATGACTTGGCCAAAAGAAGGTGAAATGCCCATAGAGATTTGCAAGAAAATACTCGGAGGAGACAACTCCATGTACTGGTGCAATTACAACGTGAATCTAACCGAAGAGACGATGTGTATGTCGCTAAAGGATGTGCTGGATGAGGTCATTGCAATCCCGCCAGAGTGCCGGGGAAAAATTGTTCGATTGGTCGTAACTGTGGAGGTGAAAAATGAAGCTTCCTGATTTTAGATTTTATGCGGTACAGGGAAAAGTGGTTGAGGGTGCTGGTGTACGCGCTCAGATGTATGAATGGGTGATAGATACCGGCACTCATAAACAGCTCTTTCCAAACTTTGACGACGCTATTGAGACGCTTAAAAAATGGACGGAGATTTATAGATGATAAATAGATTAAAAAACGCTTGGCTGGTTTTGCGCGGGAAAGCGTATTGCATTCCGTATGCGACTCACTACGAAGCAATTTTATGGGAGATGGAAGGCGCGAAAGAAATTAAAATGTCGCAGATGCAGAATCCTAATAATTTTAATGTGGAGGAGTTATGACAACACGCGATAAAATGTTAGAAGCCAAGGCAAAAGCTCATGGGATAAGGCTGATGATAAAAGAGCAGCCGCCAGAGGTGCTGTATTACCTTGGCAATAGCTTCACGCTCGATGACGAAGGGCATTTCCAGCACGAGCAGCTAGACGAGTGTGTTGACGAATGGTTTGAAGAAAACGGCTATGAAAAGCCGTTACAGAAAGCAAAAATCTATACATGGATGAGTCTGCCAGACATCAATATTACCGTTTCCTGTATTGATAGACCCGAAGATGGTGAAGGAATGCACGAGCATGATTGGGAATTTGTGAAATGAAAACACGATTTTGGAACTTTATAACCAGAAGTAATTACACGCGCGTTATCCGCGTAAAAAGCATCATGCCATCATGGGATGAACACCATAACGCCTTGGCATGGCCTACGCTGCTCGTAGATGAAGGTACACAGCGTCGAACTGCTACGCCGATATGGACAGCGCCACGCTACGCATTTTGGAGGAAAATATGAGCATGGTGGAAATAACTCAATTATTTGAAGATGCGATTGACGCAATGAAATCTGCGGATTTTGTAATCGTAGGCGCTTCGGTAACTGGCTACGGGGAAAGAAAGCCCGCAGATGGAGCTGTCGCGTTAGGAAAATTAAGAGATGCATCTTTTAAGATAAAACAATATATGGAAGCGGGGAAATTATGAGCACTCTTAAGCCGTGCCCGTTCTGCGAAGCTGCGCCAATATACCAAGCTCAATTCGACCCAAGCCCTCCCTATAGCAGTAGAGTACGGCTCACATGTCCACAATGTCGCCAATCCTCTGTTTGCTCAGATTGGTATGACGGCAATCTTGGTGCGGTAGAAGCGGCATGGAATAAGCGATTTGGCGATGCGGACGGGGAGGCGTTGCAGCAATGAAACGATTTGTAGATGATAGGAAGCTGGACGCATTGATACCGTCATGGGCAGGTGTGTATCCAGATAAACTCGCGCGTGCTATAGAAAAAATAATATTAGATTTTCCTAAAGAGACGGGCGTTGATATTAGCGACCTATTTAAACATAGCGCAATTCTTGAGAGGACACTCCCATTCTGTATATCAGTAGATGCTAAAATAGGGAAAGTTACGATAATAAGCAAAAATGACGAAAACAGATCGCATATAATCGGAAATTTATTTATAGATAATCTTATTAATCCATTCGGCGGAAAATCTCAGTTGATTGTGCAGCTAAATGAAATCTTTATTGGATGCCCTAGCGCATACGGAGAGCATACTCTATATGCGCACACCGTTAGTTCCGAGACCCCGCTATCTTATGTAGGTGTAACAAAACAGAAATGGTATGCGAGATTTTCACAGCATATTTCCGATGCCAAATCTGGATCGGGCCTTGTTTTTCATAGGGCGCTGATGGCGCATAGTCAAAAAGACATGCAGCACAGAATTATTGTGACAGGGGTTGATTTTAATAATGCGATGAAATCAGAGGAGAAATTTGTAGAGAAAACCCTGTATCCTATCGGCCTTAATATGATTCCCGGAGGGTTCGCCGGTTTAAGATACTTGCATAAATTAGGCATCAAGGCCAACTCAGTTAAGCAAAGAGATAGGGCTATCGCTCGATTACTAACACAAGAGAATATTGATGGAAAACCAAATCCGCTGTGCGCTGCCAGATGGAAATCTGACCAGGATTTTATAAACCGGGTGATATGTGGTCATGGTGATAGACTCACTGTGGAGCAGGTTAGGCAAGCTAGGTTACTCGGAGATTTTGGTTTACCCGCTTTCGATATTTCTGAAAAAATAAAAGCAAAAAACGAGAGACAGATAAGCAATCTCTTGAGTGGGAAGCATTATGCCAGAATCGCATAATCTTTCTTTATTCCCGCAAAAAGCGCCCCCTGCATCAAAGACTCTTTTTGAAGATCAGGCGGAGGCGGTTGAGGCCGTATTCGACTATTTTTTTGAAAAAGATGGAGCACCAATTCTGGTGGTGCCGACCGCTGGCGGCAAGAGTCTAATAATCGCAGAATTTATGCGTCAAGCGAACGAGCGTTTCCCCGGAACACGGTTCATTGTCTTGTCCCATGTTTCGCTACTTCTGACGCAAAATGCGGATGAATTAATGGGGCAATGGCCTGACGCCAGTATCACGTTTTACAGTGACAGCCTTAACCAGAAGGACTTGAGTGGCGATATCGTATTTGCCGGGATACAAAGCATATACAAACGCGCTTACGATTTCCGTCATGCTCCCGACATAATCATTGTAGATGAGTGCTTTACCGGAGATACTCTCATTGCAACTCCTGATGGTGAGCAGAGAATTGACTCTATAAAAAAAGGAGACACTGTATTAAATGCTTATGGACATGGCACTGTATCTGGTATAAAGTGCTCATTGCCTACTCACTTAATTAAACTGGAGTTATCAAATGGAAAATCAATCAAATGCACCCCGGATCACCCAATCTTTACCGATCAGGGTTGGAGGAAAGCAGGGGAGCTGGGCATCGGACAGAGTCTTTTCAGCCAGCAAAAATTGTCTCTTTTGTGGGAAACTCTATACCCCATGGATGAAGAAGGCGGAGAACGGAAAAATAATATCGGTTGCTCAAGAGGCGATATGGAAAAAAACAATGTATTGCTCAATATCTTGCGCGAAGAAGCACAAGAATCCTATGAGCGACAATGCCACCCGAATGAAAATGCGGGACACTCTACTAAGAATAAAACATGCGCCGATAAAGCGTGGCGGGAACGGGCGACTGTTACCGCTTCCCCAATTGGCTTTATTACACGCGCTTGGAGAAGGTTGGCACGCAGAAATTGCAATCAAAACAAATGCTGGTCATTTGAACGGAGTCTATCCGAATTGTTACAAGGTGGATATTGGAAACGAAGCGTTAAAAATAGCGATAGAAATAGATGGGGTCTCTCATTCTTCAGACGAAAGGAGGGAGCAGGACAAGAAAAAAACATCCCTCTTGGAGACGTTAGGGTGGAAAGTATATCATATCTCGAACGAGAAAGCCTTGAGCCTGTATTCAACCTTCGAGTCACTGGACACCCTTCTTATTTTGCTAACGGGGTCCTAGTCCATAATTGCCACACCATATCGCCAGATAGCGGCAGTATGTATCGTAAATTCTTCGATGATATGCGCGTTATAAATCCGATGATAAAGATTGTTGGATTTACAGCTACTCCGTTTCGCGCAGGGTACGGGATGCTACACAAGGGCAAGAACGCACTATTTACTGATATTGCTTATGAAATTTCCATTGCGGAGTTAATTAATCGCGGCAGGCTTTGCCCCGTTATCACTCCCGATGGCGGCATCAAAACCAAGATGGATACATCTGGAGTAAAAATGAATGGCGGCGACTTTGTGCAAAGCCAATTAGCAAAAAAAGTCGATAAGGAAAATGTTACAAAGGCATGTATTGACGAGGTGATAGAGCATGGAGCAGATAGGAAGAAATGGATCGTATTTACTGTGGACATTGCCCATTGCGAACATGTCTTTGAAGAAATAAAATCTCGCGGTATCGACTGTGAAATGGTCCACAGTAAAATGGATGTTGCTCAAAACTCCAGAGCCATAGATAGATTTAAAAACGGCAACGCTAGATGTTTGGTAAACGTAGCCATGCTAACTGTTGGCGCGAATTTCCCCGCTATAGATATGGGGGTTTTTATGCGCCCTACAAAATCTCCTGTCTTATATGTCCAGATGACAGGCAGAATTATGAGGTTATCTCCCGGTAAAGAAAACGCTCTTTTATTAGATTTTGCCGGCGTTATAGATGAGCTTGGCCCGGTAGATGCGGTGCGTGTAAAAGAGCCTGGGGCCGGTGGCGGAGAGGCGCCTGTGAAATCTTGCCCCGGCTCATTTGCCAATGGCGAGAAATGCGGCGCCACGCTTTACGCTTCGACTATGAAATGCCCCCATTGCGGGCATGATTTTCCAGAAAATCCAATCGCTCTCAACGGGACGCCAAGCGATGCGGCCGTTCTTTCCTCCCAACTTAAAGCTAAAGTGGTGAAGGTGAGTCGTGTCGCCTATTTCCGCCATAAGAAGGAGGGTAAGCCCGACACAATGCGCGTGGATTATCTTTGCGGCTTTGAAACATATCGAGAATGGCTGCACCTGGAGCATTTTGGCTACGCGCGGGAAAAATCATGCCAATGGTGGAGGGGGCGTTCCTCTACTACGCCACCAAATACCGTTACAGAGGCGCTGCAGCGAGCGCCGGCAGAGCTGCGCATACCGCTATATATCCACGTCAAGAAGATTGGGAAATATCACGAGATTGTGAAAGCTGACTTTACAGAGCCTGAGGATAGCGATTAAACTATTGATATCCGCATGCGCGCCAGCGGGACGATAACCACTTCGGTATAACCCTGCTCAACGTCATCGACCCACTCATTGATCGAACATCTGATAAGGCTATCATCCTTAAGGATTCTTTCCTCTTTTAGTAGATCGGACAATGCCTTAGCATAGTTTTCGGCGTCTCGAACCCTTTTGTCCGAGAACTCACCATGGCGATACCATGCGCCCACCGGCTCCGTAATGGTTTGAAAACCGGGTAAATCTGCCCGTGCAGCAGCGATGAAGCTCCATGCCTCTCGACACCACTTCTCATAGGCATCGCTCTTCCTGCGCCGATCCTTGCCGGTATAAAGACAATTTACACTTGGAGGAAAGCAAACCTTGAAGGCTAAGATTGGCGGAGCTTGGGCCATATATCCATCAAATGCAGAGCTTGAGCTTCAGCGTCATGATCGGCGCGATGCGATGTGCCGAAATCTTTAAATGGAACGTCCGGATAAAGAGAGCGGATGGTGCGGTAGCAGCGATCACCCTTGTATGACCATGGTCGCGCCAAGCCGAGCGCATTATAAGCGTTAGTCAGGATTACGTTGTCGAAGGTGGCACCATTACCCCATACGTGCTCACTGCCGATCTCACCGGGCATCTTATGGAGCCAAGAGGTAAAACCATTCAGTGCATTCTTAAGTGGCGGCAAAACACCTTTGAATTGTGCGCGCGCCTCTTCGCCCTGATTCATCCACCACATGATCGTAGAGCCGCTAACGGTAAGCCCGGCATCAAGACACGATTGCGGGTCAATGCGAGAATAGAATCTGTCGAGAATTTGCTTCGTCTTTAGATCGAATTTTACCGCGCCGATGGCGATGATGACAGCATTATTTGCCGTCGATAATGTTTCGATGTCGAGCATGTAGTCAGGCATTATATTCTCCTAATAAAGTCGAACCCCTCCGGAAGCCGCTACAACAAACCGAAGGGGCTCTCTCGTTACTACTCCAGCGTTACGCCGCCGTCACGAAACTTCACAATCAGCCGGTTCACAATCCAGCTAATCGAGAGATCGTCTTTGACGTGCATATCGTGCGCTTTCAGGAATTCAAGATTCTCAGTCTTGAAAGCGACACTGGTGGTAGTTATCTCTTTTCCGCCTTTTTTCGCCTGTCTCGGCGTTCTTTTTAGCGGTTTAACTTTTTTCATTTTATTCCCGTTTGTGGTTGACTATATACAAATAGGACGATATAACAACTATAAGCAATTGTCAACAAACATTACATTTACGGGGATTTTATGGCTTCTGTAACGGAAAATGTAAATACGGTATCTATGGCTATAGCCAAAATAACCAACGATCCCGCAGAGCGCTTCAGTATAGCCTCGGTGCTGGTGGAAATGTACCGCTATGAAATGAATAAGCAATTCATTCCCTTAGAAGATAAAAAATCAGATGCTTAGTCATGAAAAAATCCGGAGATGGCGTTCAATGGAAACGCGGGGGGGATCGCAGGCTCATATACTTCTGGCAACTCGGCCGCGATAAGTCGAAAGACTTCAGGGATCAACGAGAATGCGCCATGGATTTTATCACTAAATATATCGAGCGAAATCCAAAATACAAAGAGCTTGTGTATGATAAATCATGGGACGAAATATTCTGCCTGTTCTCGATAAAGCTAAGCAACGAGTAGACAAAAAAGCCGATGAAGATCAGCGTCCGCCGTGGCCGCAAATTGGCGAGTATAAGGAGAACGGCGTTACTATACGTGTCTTTAAATCTGCGTGGTTAAAAGGCGCGGTTATGGATTACAGGACAAGATTACCGCGCAAGGGGAAGAATTAGCTTTTTGGCTTATTTTCTCCAGTGAAAAGATCATACAGGTGCGCGACCAGAATCGCCATTACACCCGGCAACGCATCGGCAATATCGGTTGGTATAGTGATGCCGTTTGCCTGACAAAGGTGCTCTACAAGCAACGCTGTGAATCCGGCAACTGCAGCAAGCTGGATATTGTTCGCGGGAATTTGATTCATAAAAAGTCCTTTCAAGGTTGGCAGGCTATTGAACAATCAGCCGGCAGAGGTATGTCCACCTCAATGCAGGTATAGTTGTGGTCGTCACCCGGACAATCAGCGCAGCTACTCAAGGCGAGGACCAGAATGATAGCTATTCCATACATTGCCAACCTCTTTCCCCGCCATTTTAGCAAGCGCCCATAGGGATTTGTAGAACGCTGGATTACTGAGTACAGATAACGCTTTGCTCATGAATGCCCTCCAAAAAAGGCTGATAAAGACTGAGATGATGTCTGCGGAATAGCAACCACGGGTCGTCCGGTTTTGCCGGCGAATCTATGGTTGTCCACGGATCAGTAATTTCATAGGGCTCCCCCAAGAAATGCAGAGGCACATCGGTAACAAAATCTTGGTCAAATACATCGCGGCAATTACGATAGGCTGTGCCGTGACACCCCTTTAGGAACTGCACGCCAGCGGCGTCAAAACACCGCGCTGGGGCGATTGCCGTGCGCCGTATCATAGCTCTGTCCCATCCATCATCGATAAAAACAGCCGCCATGACATTCGTGTGGGATGCGCCCCTGCTATGACCGCCTATTTGCAACGGTTTATCAGGCTGCAAGAAAGGTTTTAATGCTTGGACGGTCTCTGGGACATTTTCATAGAAACCCTGCTCCACACGTCCTATTCTTGGAACGTCGCGCATGCTGGCCTGAAAGTTGGAAGCCCAATCAGGCAAGCAGAATGTACCTTCATTCAAAATCAAGGTAAAATCAAGAAAGCGTTTGACGGCAACACTGACAACGCCTATCCGATTCTGATAGTCGCAAATCAGTGTGCCGTCATATTGGGCTTGAAGATATTGCCCGATTTGGTAATCGGTCAACATTAAGCAGCCGCCGGGACCGGTAATTTAGCCTGAAGCGCAGCAGCAGCGTCACCGATGGCATCGGCTTCCAGAGTCGGAAGGATAGCTACTTCTCCGGCTTGCAAAGTCAGAAAATCCTGAATAGCAGTCTGGTAATTCACGCCAGGCTGTTGCAAAGCGGTGAGAAAAGCGTTAACAGGGCCAAGAACCACAGCTTCGAGCTGGGCAACGACTGAGGTAGTTGTAGTAGCTGTCATAAAAATCTCCTTTGTTGAAAGTTAGTAAAAAATAACAAGCATAAACAGTGTATATTCAAACCCCCGTTTATGCAAGCGCGCTTTTTACTTGCATAGGAAGTATTTACATGGCAACACATACATTATGCCACAAAATAGCAATATAATCAATTCCACCTTTGGCTTCTTGACGGTCGTCAGGAGGGCGCCAAATCACAAAAGCGGAGCAGCTTTTTGGGTGTGTAAATGCGAATGTGGGAATGTCGCAGAAAGGCGAAGCGCTGATTTAACAAATGGCAGATCAACTTCTTGCGGATGCAAAAAAGGTGGGAAGATAACGGCTAAAAAAATACGTCACGGTCATGCTATTGCTGGGAAATACACTCCAGAATACAGGACATGGGCCGGAATGAAGTATAGGTGCTACAATAAAAAAAGCAAAAGTTACCCTGATTACGGCGGAAGAGGAATCACGGTATGTGATAGGTGGATTGAGTCGTTTGAAAATTTCTTATCTGATATGGGCTTAAAACCATCTCGGAAATATACTATAGAAAGAGTTGATAATAATGACAGCTATTGCCCATCGAATTGCCGATGGATAATAAAAGAAAAACAAGCGAGGAATAGGCGCTCATCTCTTTATTATAAGTATGATGGCGAAACACTTACGATGGCTGAATGGGCGGAAAGAAAGGGAATAAATTACCAGACATTGATGTCGAGATATTATAGAAAACAGCAATTATTTAAATAATTCCTAAGGCGCTGTTTACGCCTTTTTGAAACTGCTCATCGGTAATTTGATGCACGTTTTCACCTTGTTCCGCAACTATAAACGCCTTTGTCACAGGCAATAAGTCAGCGGGGAAATCCATTACCGAATCCTCATCGTATCCGGTTCTTTCACTTAAAACTGAGCAATATAAGCCGGTGTCATTCTCGCTCGGAGGCGCATATCTATTAGCCATCTCCCGCAAGGTCTTCAGCCCGTGCTTATTGAAGTATGTCATAAGTGTAACGGCCACAGCTCGTATTCCATTTTCTATCGTATCGAACTGGCGAAAATCCGGGTCGGAGCTTGGCGAAATCTCGCCTTGGAATAAAGGTAGGCCGACCCGAAGATCGCCCGGATTATTGATTTTAATTCCTCTCGATAATGTCATTTGCTTAATCCTTTCACCGCAGCTATTGCAGCAACTCCTGCAATAACAGCGTTTATCACATATCCTAATGCTGCACTTCCTTTATTTCTTTGACTTGCAGCTCCTATATCCTGCTGACTTTTCTCCCATAAGGGCTTGATATAATCAGTAACGATTTTTTCATCTTTTCTTACATGCTCGTCAAACGCCTCTTTATCTTCTTGTCGGGCTTTTACAAGATATTTAACATTTTCATCAATGCGGGCAAGAAGTTCATTATCCATATTAAGCCGCCCTTTTCATCGGTTGTTTTGTATTCCCATTTTTTAGCCACGCTTTGAATTCCGGTATAGTCAGGCGCGTTACCTTCATGATCCTGTTCTTCTTATCGGAAAAAGAGCCTTTGTATAGCCGGACAGCCTCGTCGCGGTCGGTGGCGTTAAAAACGACCTTATGTTCATCGAAGCTTCCGCTATCATTTTTCTGGTCGATGACATATACGCGTTTGCTTTTGGCATTGTCACCGATGAAGCAATCAACGTGGTCTGAATCTGCCCCGACAGTTCCTTTAATGTATCCGTATGCTGCCGGCATCGGCGGGGATTCCCATTCCTTGCCATCCTTGCCGGTGCCGGTGCGAACAGAGCCTTTAGGATTCTCGATGGAAATATCAAGGCCGTGGATGCGTAGATGGGATTTTTTGTAGTTGCCGGCTGCAATCATTTTTTCAGTTGGCTGTTTGTTTACGGCGCCCCCGCGCGCGAATTTCTCCCCTGGGTTCAGGGCGGCATCGCGCATCTTTTTCCCAAAATCAGATAATTTATCGGGAGCGATTTGCGAACGCTCAACAGAGCCTTGCAAAAGGGTATCAAGGGCATGCGTTTGATCTGCAGGTGATAATTTCTTAAAAGCGTCAACCTCCTGCGGTCTGAATATTTTTTCGTTAAGCGCATCATTGAGGATTTTATTTGACTGCGCTATCGTATATTCAGTTTGCGGGACATTGGATAGCCCAACCGGAGCACCGGGATTTTGTGCAACAAAGCGCCCCATATCACTTTGTCCGTATTTTTGCGTATAATATGCACCTCTAGCTTCTGGGGATAATGGGCCTATGGTCGGCCACGATACTTGTCCATTCATTGCGGCCTCTCCAGAGGTAGAATATTGAGCGGGCTGCGGTATGGCGCTGGATATGGTTGGTTGCCTCCCTGAAAATGACGTAGGTGTTTTTACCTGTGAGGGTATTGGCGTCTGTCCTTTTACTTGCGCATCTTTAGCGAAATTCTTGAGTATCTGGTATTGCGGTGTGGCCGCTTTTTCTTCGCTTAATCCTGTTAAGTATTTTATAGCCGGTTTCGCAAGGCCAACGCTACTTGCATTAACCGCTTGTCCAACTAACTTACCTGCTTTATCTAGCATCCCCGGTTCAGTTAGATCGGGATTATGTTGAAGCCCACGTTTGGTAAGATTATCAGAAAGTTTTTGCACATTCCGCAATGCCTGTTGCGCCTGCGGATTTCCTTCAACAAGAGATTGGATTAAAGCAGTTTGATTTCGTGCAGTTGGCGACACAACATTTTTTGGATTCAAAATAGTTTGTAATTTTGAAAGATCGTAATTACCAGTGTTAGGGTCTTTTGCTTGAGAGATTATTTGTGATAATTTTTCTGCGCGAATCGCATTATACTGCTCGGGTGGCATTTGATTTTTTAATGCCACAAGATCGGTTGGCCTTTTAATGTTATCTATCATCCCTTCCGCCTTGGCCTGCACATCGACGCCGGGTTTAGTTCCGTCATTATTCATGCGTGAAACGGCTTCGTGAGCATCACTATCAACAAATTTCTGAGCGGTATCGCTTTTATACGCTTCACCAATATCCGCATAACGCTGGTCGTATTGACGTAAATTGTCGGCCAAATCAAGATTGCCATAGTGCATAGCATCATCAGCGGTGCTTTTTACTAAGCCGCGCACTCCAGATGCGTAATCCCCTATAATGCCTTTACCGCTACTTCCAAAACCGGGGGAATAAAGCTCATTCACATTCTTGCGTAAATCAAGTAAATCACTGAATGGTATTTCCCCATTATTTTCAGAAATTCTTGTAAGAATATTTTTAAGCGGTCGAATCGCAGCGTAAGAACTCGTGCCAGGAACGGCATTACCTCCCACCAATTTACCATCCTCATCTGGGGTTCCTTGCAGAAAATCCAGCGTCTTTTGTAACTTGCTTTTTAATCCAGAAGCGTCAGCCGATACCCCCTCTGCTGATGACAAAAGTGCGGGACGCAGATTGGTTTCAATATCGGATTGCAATCCATGATACCTGTCGGAAGCAGCGACCGTCGCCTGCATGGGGTCGAATTTTTTACCACCAGAAATATCAGTCGTCGCGCTATTGATGGCGTTATCTACGCCGGTTTGCACTTGCTGATGTATATCGGTGGCCTTTCCGGGCTGGACATTCAATCCGAGGTCTTGGTTAAGCTGTTGTGGCGGCTTTAGTGGCCCGGCTTCCGAACGCAAATCCTCCGCTGCGTTTTTTATAAACTTTCCCGTATTTCCAGCCGCGTCTATAATGGATGGCCCCATCGCCGCCGCATCACCAACCCCTGTGAGCGTCCCCATTCCGCTTGCAATGCGTTTAGCACCGCCTAAAAAGCTTTTTAGGTTCGGGCTTTGGTCGATATAATCACCGACAGCGTTGACAGCGTTACCCGCAGAGTTGGCGATTTCTTCCGTGGTTGGATTATCAATCGCGTTGGCGACGCTTTGCGCTCCCGAGTGCATTGCGCCGGAAACAGCCTGAGCTGCCGGTACGACTCCGGGGACATGTTTAATTGCTTCTCCGCCGACATCTCCGACGATACCCATCGCCTGTCCGAATGCGCCGCCATTCGGGTCTTGCAGTTCTTTAATTGCATCGCGGGAAACGTCAGAAGCAAACGATGGGGATGAGGGCGATGCAGCCGGCGACGTTCCTACAGCATCCTCATAACTGAACCCCTGAGCGGCAGGCGGGGGCGCTCCTACTGCGTCTTCATAGCTAAATCCATTATCAGCCATATCGTATCCTTATGGGGCGGCTACAGGGACGAAAGTAGTCCCATTCCATTTAGCAGGGCCTCTTGCAGTTTGATAAACTGTAGCTGTATCCAGTTTTTCTTTTGGCGGCAGGGATATTGCTGGTGCGGGTGCTGGCTGAGCTCCTTGTCCATCCTTTCCTTGTGAAGTAAAATGCGAAAGGGCGGCTTTCCCAGCGGTTCCTTGCGCTGCTATTTCCTTCTGTACTGAATCAAAATAAGTATTTAATTGCCCCTTAGACAAAGCGGCATTGGCATTTTCAGTTGCTTTTGCTCTAGCGGCATCAGTAGATAATCCCCCGCGCACAAAAAGCGATGATTGATCGGCTATAACCGCATTAAGATAGGTGTTGAGGGCAACTATATCATCGCCGCCGGTTCCTTTTTCCACCGCATTTTGAATGGCGTTTACACTAGGAAATTGAGTGCGATCAAGATTGGCTGATGCCGATCTCGCTAACGGAATCATGCTGGCTAAACTATCAGACGCATATTCAATCTTACCGCTCATATTGGAAACGGTGCGCGCTCCTGATGTATTGCCAGCAAAGGAAATTCTAGCACCGGCGATATCGGCGTCAGGATATTTTTCCGCTAACCTATCAAGAACCGCTTTTTTATCACCGTTCATCCCCATTCCCAAACCAAGACTAGCTGCCGGAACCCCGTTATGCACGGCATCGGCTAATTGATCTATAGATTGAGGAGAGAGCGTGGCCTGTGTGGCGCTAAATCCCTGCACCGGAGAGTAACCATTTTGCATGGCTTCCTTTGCGGGAACGAGCTGAGGTTTTCCATCTATCATTACCGCAACAGGGTGATTCCCTGCGCCAGCGCCAGAATTATAATAATTCGCTTGCGCGGCTTTGAGTGGCGCGTCTTGATCTATTTTCGCCTGCTCTTGACTCATCTTCGCCCGCGCCTCCACCATATTCTGATACATGCCCTCACCCTGCTCCTGAAGAGTGCCACGGTGCTCACTTTCTGCGGCGGCTTCTTTCTGTTGCCCTCCATAATTCTGGAGACCCTCCATCGCGCCCCTTGCAAGATTCTGCGAGATATGCGGTGAATTACCGGCAGCCGCACCAAGAACTCCTGTAGCCAATGAAATCCACGGATTCACTTGATTATACGGCGCGGCGTTCATAACTTCAGAATTGTAATTCTTCATGAAATCATCGTGGCTCGGTAGAGGTGCCATACCGGTCGTGCCCGTAGCCTGTTGCGGCATGAACCCTTGATTATCATTTGCAGGTGGCGGCATGTTTGTGTTCGCGGCAGGAGATATTCCCGCTTGTGGCCCAAGAGTTGCGTTAAGACTTGCCAAATCCTTTGAGTATTGGTCAGGCG
>QGNH01001221.1_pt1 | contig 36522 bp, 56 predicted proteins | sample 1735481 | NCBI WGS metagenome assembly QGNH01 (sample SAMN09239004, study PRJNA386568) | Viral metagenome, whole genome shotgun sequencing project. | reverse complement strand
CTCAGTTTCAAAGTTAGCGTTTCTCGACGGGCAGAATTATAACGCTTTTATTGTGGCAAAACAGTCATTTAGTGCCATTGTGCCGCTTTTATTATCTGACCCAACGGGCAAGCGTCCAGTCGGTCAATTTGACGCTCGACGACCGGCAGAAACCCGCGCTAGTTCCGCCTGGCTCGTCGTCGCTCGCGATCATTCGCGCGATTGATGCGTCGACGCCGACCTGTCATCAGCTGCGCATACGATGCGCGACGAAGTGGCATTAGCTGCAGATTGCGGGCATCCTGCCGGTCATGGAGATGTCGAGGGACGGTATGCGGTGGGAGTCAGTCAACGCGATGACTTTTGAAAGTCCGACGCATCGTGTGCGGCGCGTCGGCGAGCATTGGCTTGCTGAAGTGAAGCCCTCATACAGCGAACCATCGACGAATAAGAAACGGGTCCACATCGCGCTCCGAAAGATCCCCGGCGTATTCGCCACCCAAGTGGCCGCGCAGGAAGCGTGCGAAGCCGACGCCTACAAAACCGCGAGCGGACGCTAGAAGGAATCGCATGACATTGTGGACGGTGCTCCTGATCGTGTTGCTGGTCGCTGTGCTCGGTGGTGGCTTCGGTGGCATGTACCCGCGCTCATACGGCATCGGCGGCGGCACGCTGCTACTGATCATAATCATCATCATTTTGCTGACCGGCTGGCGGCGCTGATGGCGTGCGTCGATATTGAACTGCCGTGGCCACCGTCTGCGAACCATGCATGGCGACCGACCCCGCGGGGCGGCAAGATATTGAGCGATGACCACAAGCGATACCGCAAGGCGGTTGGCGATTCGATTCTCGTTCAACGCATCAGACGACACTGGACGACATCGGCGCTCGCGGTGGGCTTGCTGTGCAATCCCCCGAACGCTCGCAGCTTCGACATCGACAATCGGGTAAAGACGACATTGGACGCGCTCGTCAGCGCGGGAGTAATCGAGGATGACAAGTATATCGACCTGATCGTCATCGCGCGTGGTAAGCCACGACCACCTGACGGAACGATGCTCGTCCACATATCGGAACTCGACACGATGCCTGATCGGCTGCGCGACATGCTGGCGGGCATCGTGCCGAACGTCGCGCCGCCATCCAAACAGATGACGAGGCATTAGGTGCCGACCATGCCGAAGGTGCATCGTCCGCTCGGCATCAGCACCCCGCGCGAGCGCGCGCGACTCGATCGCGAGCAACGCGGCACGCGCAGCGAGCAGGGCTACACCAACGAATGGGGACGCGCGCGCAAGCGCTTCCTACAGCTGCACCCGCTGTGCGTGCTGTGCGAGCGACGCGGGCGCATCGTGCCCGCCAACGTCGTCGATCACATACAACCGCATCGCAGCGATCAACGACTGTTCTGGGACGAAGCGAACTGGCAAGCGCTGTGCGCGCCCTGTCACGACGGGCCCAAGAAACGCGCAGACCTCGCGGCACGCCGCGCCGAAGTCGCGCGCATCGCTCTGGCGGCTCGTCATGCCGCCATGAGGCCCGGCAGCCTCCCGGTAGGGGGGGATAAAAGTCGAAAGCGTCGGCACGGGGAAGCACACGCTAGTCGATTAATTTCCACGCGCGAATTAGCGCCAGGGGGGGGTCGCCATGGCGACGGCGGGGGGGTCTACCCGCGCTCATACGGCATCGGCGGCGGCACGCCGCTACTGGTCCTCTGATGGCACCAGGGCGAAAACCGAAGCCGTCGTGGATGAAAGTAATTACCGGAAATCCGGGGCGACGACCGATCAACAAAAACGAGCCGCAGCCTGAGGGCTCATTGGGCCCGCCGCCGCCGTGGTTCACTGACTCGCAACGCGCGCAGTGGACCGAGAAGTCGCTGGCGGCGCCCGCAGGACTCCTGACAGCGCTCGATCACGGGACGATGGTTCGCTGGGCGGTCGCCGCGGCCGCGCACGCCGAAGCATGTCAGATGGTGGCGAAATACGGGATGATGGTCAAAACACCCGTCACGGGCGCGCCGATGCAGTCGCCTTATGTGTCGATCATGAACACCCAGGCGAAGCTCTTGATTCGCTATGACGCGGAATTAGGCTTTACACCGTCTGCGAGGTCTCGTGTCTCGATCGCCGCGAAGCGCAAAGGCAAGTCGGAAACGCCATTCGACGACCTCAAGGAACTCGGGGACTGATTATATTTTGACAGCAATCGCGTATGCCGAGGGCGCGATCGAGGACAAAGCGCGCGCGACGCACGGAAAATGGCTGCGCCTCGCGGCGCGTCGCTTCATGCGCGACCTGAAAGCGACGACGACGAAGCGCCCGCCGTTCCTGTGGAGCGCCACGCAAGCGATCAAAGCGTGCAAATTTATCGAGCGCTTGCCGCATGTCGAGGGGCAATGGGGCACCGACACTATCGAGCTTGAGCCGTGCGAGTGTTTCCTCGTGGTGAACTTGTTTGGCTTCCGCCGCTCGAGCGGAGCGCGCCGCTTTACCACGCTTCTCTACTGCGTCGCTCGGAAAAATGCCAAGTCGACGCTCGCCGCCGCGATCCTGCTGTATGTCTTTTGCATGGAGCACGAACACGGGCCCCAGGTGCTCTCGGCTGCGACGACCGGCGATCAGGCGCGGATCGTGTTCAATATCGCGCGCCGCATGACGCTACAAAATAGCGGTTTGCAGTCCTCCTTCACGCTGGAAGCGTTCGCGAACTCGATCGTTCGGTATGAAGTCGGCGGGATTTTCCGCCCGATCAACTCGAAAGCGTCGACGCAAGACGGCCTAAACCCGTCCGCGCTGTGCTTTGACGAGCTCCACGCGCATAAGACCCGAGACCTTTTCGACGTGCTGCGCTCGGCAGCGGGCGCTAGAAGTGACCCGCTTTTCCTCTACACGACCACGGAAGGGTATGAAACACCCGGCCCCTGGCCCGAAATACGGCACTACAGCAAACAAGTCCTCGACGGCGTGATCGGTGGCCGCGATTCCGACCACATGCTGGTGGTGCTATACGCGCTCGACGAGGATGACGACGACTTCGACGAGTCGAAATGGATCAAGGCAAATCCGATGCTCGGGGTGTCCGTGTCGCTCGACAAAATGCAGGAGTATGCGAGCGAAGCGAAAGCGCAGCCGGGGGCGCTCTCCGAATTTCAGATCAAACGATTGAACCGCCAGGCAGCCGCCGCGACGGGGTGGATAGACCTGCGGCGATGGCGCAAGTGCGGCGGGCCCGTGCCCCTGGCCGAGCTCGAGGGCGTGACATGTTGGGGGGGATTAGACCTCGCGAGCACGCGCGACATGAACGCATGGCGTCTGCTCTGGCTCAAGGACGAGATTTTCTATACCTGGGGGCGCTTCTGGGTCCCCGCAGACGCGGTGGCGCAGCGCACGGAGCGCCGCTCGGTGCCGTATGCGTCCTGGGTCGCGGGCGGCTTCCTGACGCAGACCGAGGGCGACGTTGCGGATTATGGTGTCATTCGTGCCGAGATCATCCAAGATTGGGAGCGATTTTCGCCGATCGGTGTAGCCTATGACCCCTGGAACGCCACCCAATTGGCCCTCGAACTGATCGACGCGGGGGTCCCAATGGAGAAATTTATTCAGGGTCCGCGCTCATACCATCCGGCCATGCAAGCGTGCGAGGTCGCATATATTTCAGGGCGTCTGCGGCATAGCGGCGACCCCGTGCTGCTCTGGAACGCTGCAAACATCGTGGCGAGTCGACGGGGCGAGAACCAGAACATGATGCCCGATAAGAAACGCAGCGCCGATAAGATCGACGGCATGGCCGCGCTGGTCATGGCCTTCGGACTCGCGGCAGCGGCCCCGAGTGAGCAGGACGCCAACGATTTCTACGCCAATCCGGTGCGCGCGTGAGCCTTCGCACGAAGGCGGCCGAGTTTTTTAACTCGATGTTCGACTATGGCGGCGGCGCGATCGCGGGCGGGTTCTATCCAATCGCCGCGGGCGGCATGGCGCGACCCCCGATCAACGCGGCGCGAGCGAACACGGGGCGCATTTTCACGCCGCAAAATACGCTCTCCATCGCAGCCGCCTGGGCGTGCGTGTGGCTGATCGCCGACACCATCTCAACGCTGCCTTTCGTGCTCAATCGGCGCGCGCCGGGGAACGTCCGCTTCGGCGCGCCCGCGACCGATAAGCCGCTTTATACCGTGCTGCACGATGCGCCGAACGATCAGATGTCGGCGTGCGAATTTTGGCAGGTCATGATCGCGTCCGACATGCTGTGGGGTAATGGGTACGCGCTGAAAACTGTGAACATCAACGGCGACGTCATCTCCCTCGACCCGATGCGCCCAGAGTTCGTCGTCCCCTATCGAATGCCACCCAAGGGCGAAATCCGTTATAAATACTATTCGCCCCTGGGGACGCAGGACTACTCCGCGGACCAGATTTTCCACCTGAAGGATCGCACCGTCGACGGACTGGTCGGGCTCTCGCGCATTGAATACGCGCGCAATTCGCTCGGCATCGCATGGGCGGCAGACGAAGCCACGTCCGACACGTTCCGCAATGGGATGCGCTCGGGCGGCTTTATCAAGAGCGAAAAATTCCTAAAGAGAGAACAGCGCGATCAGCTGGCGGAATCGCTCTCCGAGTTCACCACGGGCAGTAGCCGCTCGAGCGGCATGATGGTGCTCGAGGGCGGCTTATCGTTTGAAGCGCTGACCATGAACCCGCAGGACGTGCAGCTGCTCACATCGCGCCAGTTTGCGGTCGAGGATATTTGCCGCTGGTTCGGGGTGCCGCCCGTGCTGATCGGGCACGCGGCAGCGGGTGTGACAGCCTGGGGCACGGGTATCGAGCAACTGATGCTCGGCTGGCTGGCGCTGAACTTGCGCCCCTATGTGCGACGTATCGAGCAGGCTTCCCAGCGGACGCTACTCGCGCCCGCCGATCGGCGGTCGCTCTATCTGACCATCGACACTGACGACCTGATGGGCGCAGACTCTTCCGCGCGAGCGGCCCTGTATTCGACGCTTTCGCAAAATGGCATCATGACGCGCAATGAGATCCGCGCGCGCGAGGACCTGCCCGCGATGCCAGGGGGCGACAGTCTGACCGTGCAATCGAACTTGATTCCGATCGACAAGCTGGGAATTTTGCCAGTTACCACGACGCCAACGCCGCCCGAGAAACCACCCAAGAGTCCGCCATGAGAATCAAGAGACGCCAGTTTGGATTCGAGCTCAAAGCGCTGGACGAGAAGGGCGCCTTCTCGGGGTATGGGTCGATCTTCGGCAACACCGACTCCTATCGGGATGTCGTCATGCCTGGGGCGTTCGCGGGAACGCTTGCCGACTGGCAGACTCGCGACGCGCTGCCCCCCATTCTCTGGCAGCACAATTCGGATCAGCCCATCGGTCCATTCACCACGATGGCAGAGGACGGTAAGGGTCTGTATGTCGAGGGCCAATTGCTGATCAAGGATGTACAGCAGGCGCGCGAAGCCTATGCGCTCGTCAAGTCGAAAACGATTCGGGGCATGTCGATCGGTTACAACGTGCTAGAGCAAGAATATGACGCCAAAACCAACGTCAATAGGATACTCGCCGTCGACCTGTGGGAAGTGTCCTTGGTCACTTTTCCGGCGAACCCGAGCGCGACAGTCTCGGAAATCAAGTCCATTTTAGAGGGCGGCCGTATGCCGACTCTCGCAGAATTTGAGGCTAGCCTTCGCGACGAAGGGTGGTCCAGAACCCAGGCCAAGATCATTGCCGGTGATGGCCTGCGTGGATTGCTGAAGCAGCGCGACGCTGACGAAGGGCAACTCGACGACCGCCGAGTCGAGTCGATGCTGGCGCTATTCGACCAACCCATGAAAATTTAGCGAGGACCGACACCCATGCTGACTTCACGCAACGCGCGCCGCATCATCACGCGCGCCGTTTACGATATGACCCGCGATGGCATCCCTGTGATCGAACAAGAGAGCTACCTCTACCACGGACCAATGGCGCTCTGCGATACGGCGGACGACAAGCTGCGGACGGCGATCGAGGCCGCGCTCGGCAAGCACGCCTCCACCGTGCAGGAAGTGGTGCGCAAGGCGCAGGATGACATCACGCAGTTTAGGGAAATCCAGAACTCGACCAAGGACGCCATCGCCAAGCTCAATACCGATGGCGCGAAGCTGTACGCGGACATGATCGCGGAGAAGCAAAAGCAGGACGCGCGAATCTTGGACCTCGAGCAACGGGTTCTCAAAGGCGCATTGCCGGGGGGCACCGGTCGACCCAAGAGCGTTGGCGAACTCTTTACCGACAGCCCCGAGTTTAAGGAATTTGCGGAAAAAGCTCGCAGTATGCCGAAGGTCACGTCTACGCCCTTCAAGGTTAAGAATATCACCACATCCACGGGCGGCTCGGGCGTCGTCCCTGAATACTTGCCGACGCCGATCATTCCGGCGTTCCAACCACTCTCGATCCGCAACCTGCTGGATGTCGGCACCACCGAAAGCAATCTGATCGAATGGGTGCGCGAGCTCGTCTACACGAACGCGGCGCTTCCCGTGGCCGAGGGCTCGCTCAAGCCCCAGTCGGACATCACCTATCAGCGCTTGAACGTGCCCGTGACGACGCTCGCGCACTTCATCAGGGCGAGCAAACAAGTCCTCGCGGACTTCAAGCAGCTGCAGACCCTGATCAATGGTCGACTGACCTTTGGCCTCAAGCTGATCGAGGAACAGCAAATTCTATACGGCGATGGAACCGGCGAGAACCTGCAGGGGCTCATTCCGCAGGCGACCGCCTATAACGTCGCGCTGACGAATTTGGCGGGCTTCGATACGCGGCTCGACATCATCCGTCACGCCATGCTGCAGGTCTCGCTAGCGTTCTATCCGCCCACCGGGATCGTCATGTCCCCGACTGACTGGCATAATTTGGTACTCACCAAAGACTCGCTACACCGCTACCTGCTAGCAATGCCGGGGGACAATGCGCCCGCCATGCTCTGGGGGCTGCCCGTGGTGCAGGCTTTCAGTATGCCGCCTGGGGATTTCCTCGTCGGTAACTTCAAGCTGGCTGCGACACTGTTCGATCGCGAAGAGGCGCAGATTCTCGTCAGCACAGAGGACCAGGATAACTTCGTCCGCAATTTGGTCACGGTGCTAGCCGAGGAACGGCTCGCGCTCGTCGTGACCCGCCCGCAGGCGTTCATCGCGGGCACATTCCCCGCGAGCGGCTACATCGAATAATTTTCACAGAAGGAGCATTCCACTATGTCCACCCCAGAAGATCTGCATAAAACCGCGGCAGCACACGCCGCCGCTGCCGCCGCGCATCACAGCGAGGCGGCAGCGCTTCACGCGAGCGGCGACGTGGAGGACGCCGCCGCGCACGCGCTGCAAGCACACGGGCACCTGATCCTCGCGACCGATGCGTCGCACTCGATCGCCAAAGGGCTCACCACGCCACTGCCGCAGCCGAGCGTCATCTCGTCGCCCGCGTCGAGCGGCAAGAAGGCGTGACTTGTCGCGGGGCGGGGGCGGTAGCAGCGATCGACAGTCCGAGGTCCCAACGGCTTCCTCGGGCCAAAGCGCTGGCCGCCCCCGCTCCGCACCATTTTCATTTTGTGAAGGAGGGTGTACCGATGGAAGTCTTAGCGCTGAAAACGTTTCTCAATAGCACGACGCGCACGATCACGCGCGCGGGCGATACACTCACAATCGACGATAACTACGCGGGCGACTTGGCCAAGCGCGGCATCGTCGAGCAGCAAGGCGCGACCACGGGAGCGAGCGCGCGCGGTGCGGTGCCGCAACCGCAGCGCACCGCAGCGATGGCGGGGGCGCCGTTCGTTGGGTCAAAGCTCGATGGGCAGGCAGCCGCGTCGTCATCGTCGGCTCGGGGCCCAGCCTCACCGCCCAAGACTGTCGTTACGCCCGCGCCAGCGGCCTCAAAGCGATAGCAATAAATACGAGCTTTCGAGCAGCACCCTGGGCCGATATTCTGTATGCCTGCGACTATCCCTGGTGGCGAATCCATGCGCTTGAAGTGTCGCGCAGCTTCGCGGGCGAGTGCTGGTCTATCGACACGCGCGCCCGCGATCTGCTCGACGTGCATTGGGTCCTGGGGCTCAACTCGCCGGGGCTCGCGTACCCACAACGTCATGACGCTATCCATACGGGATTTAATTCCGGCTATCAGGCGATCGGTCTCGCGGTGCTCTTTGGTGCAACGCAGATATACCTGCTCGGCTTCGACTTCTCGAACGATGGCGCGCAAGTGCATTGGCACGGCGACCACCCCACGGGGCTCGGCAACGGCGGACACTATCCGCTCTGGATCGACGCCATGAACCGGCTCGCGGTCGACTTGAAGTGGAACGACATCGAGGTCATCAACTGCTCGCGCCGCTCCGCGCTCAAATGTTTTCCGCGCCGCGCCATCGAGGCGTGCGTATGAGAGCGCCGACGACGATCGCGCCCGACATGAGCGAGCTCGTGATGAAAATCCGGCTCTCGCGGGTGTTCGTGCTGCGCATTTGGCTCGGTGTGCGACTGTTGCACATCGCCATGTGGGTCATCGGCGGGCGCGCGGAGGTCGAGCCGTGAGCTCCTCCCCGGCGTTGCCCTATATCAGCCTGCAGGACGCGAAGGATCAGCTCTCGATCGACGCGGGCCTGACCATTCACGATGAACGCATCGCGCAGCTGATCGGCGCCTCGATCGACTGGGCGGAAAACTATACGCAGCGTTCCTTGGGCGAACTGCTGCAACCGGCCGGGCCCACGGACTCGTCTGCCACGCCGCTGCCGGATCCGGTCAACTCGCCCGACCGCACGCACCGCTACATCGAACCGGGGGATGAAGACTATTCCTGGCAGGGACCGTATCCGTCGGGCTCGCCCTACGTGCCGAACCCCATCACCGTCGATCAATCAATGCCACTGCGCCGCGATGTCAAGGCGGCGATCCTTCTCCACGTGGAACTGCTGTTCGATCGCAACACCGACAACTGGGAGCTGCTACAGGAAACCGCCGAGGCGTTGCTCGATCCCTACCGCACGGCCATGGGCGTATGAACGACGAGGACACGCCGGATATGCGCCTGATCCTCGCCGCTCTGTTCGTGGCCGCCCGCATCATCGCCGGCCAGGGCAACTCGCCGACTCTCGTCAGCGCGTCCGTCGCCGACGCGGACGAGCTTCTACGGCAGGCGGTGCCATGAGCTGTGGGGTCTGCGGGAAGGTCCGTGCGCGGCTCCCACAGGCATTGCAGGCGCCCCTGGCCGCGCTCGAGCGACGCATGGCGACCCCCAAAGGCGGCGCGGCGCTTGCGGCGGCGGCGACGCCCAGGCGCGAGGATGACGAGGGCGACGAGGACGAGGACGAGGTGAAGCGGCCATGACGCAATCGCACATCGTTTCGGGCGTCACGCAGCCGCCCTCCGAGGTCGGTCCCTGTCCGCCCTCGCGCTATGGGATACCGCCAAACTTCACCACACCCTCGGACGTTGCCTGGGCGAATGCGATCCTGAGCGATCCAAACTCGTCCGCCCCCAACCGCGCGCGGGCGCAGCAATTGCTCGCCGGGCCTATGGCGCCGACATGACCCGGCGGCGCGAAATTCGGCCGATGATGTCGGGCGAGCTGCGCCATGTCTGCAACATCGAGCAACTGATCGCGGGCGTGGACGCGACCGGTGCACCGCTCGCGACCTACCAGCTGTGGGCGCAGAACGTGCGCTACGCGATTGACGACTGGAAGCCCTACGAGGTGATGCAGGCGGCGCAGCTCGGCAACGAGTTGAACACCCGCATTCGGATGCGCTGGCGGCCAGGCATCGTCGAATCCATGCGCCTCGTGATGATCACGAACCCCGGCTGCTCGCCGGCGGTGTACGAGTACTACGACATCGTCGGCGCGGTGCGCGACATCATCCTGCGCGTCGAGATTCAATTGACGTGCGTGAAGCGCACGAGCCCCGGCTTTCGCGTCGGCATCACGGAGAACGTCGCGGGCTATGGCGGCCCAGGCGCCGAGTACTTCCCGACGAGCACCGTCGGGCCGGCAGGTCCTGCAGGCCCGCCAGGTCCTCCAGGGCCAGCGGGCACCGGCGGCAGCGCAGCGATGGTGGCCCTCGAGCAGGTGGCGCAAGTGTCGGGCGGGCAGATGATTGCGCTGCCGCAGGCCATCGGCCCCGGTTGGTATACCCTAGGCATCAACGGCGTCGCTCAATCCGTGACCGGATACACCGTTTCCGGCCGTTCCTTGATTTTGCCGCCGGCTTTGAACATTGCGGTAGGCGATCTCATCGCGTTCGCGTTCTACCCCCTCACCTAAGCAGGACCTCCCCATGTCACAGACCCAGATCAACGGCGTTTCACAGATCAAGGCGGGCAGCATCCCGTGGGCGGCGATGGCGCCGGGCGCGATTGTGCCCACGGCTTCGCTCGTGGCGGGCGCGCTCTTCATTCAGTCAGGCGGCTCGGTCGCGATGACTGCTGCGCTCAACATGGGATCGAACGTCATCAACAATGTGAGCGCGCCGGTCGCCGCGAATGACGCCGTGACCAAAAGCTACGTCGACGCGAAGATGGGCGGCATCGGCGGCATCCATGATGTGCGCCTGCTGTCCGTGTCGAACCTCGCGGCGCTCTCGGGCCTGGCCGCGATTGACAGCGTGACGCCGAATGTAGGCGACCTCATTTTGCTCACGGCGCAAACCACGGCGACTCAGAACGGGCCGTGGGTCGCAGCCGCCGGCGCCTGGGCGCGTCCCTCCTGGTGGGCCTCGGCCTCGGTGGTCAATGAGGGCCAATACTTCATGCTCGCGGAGGGCACGACGTACCACGACACAAAATGGTGGTGCACGAATGTCGGGACCATCACGGTGGACACCACCGCCACGGCTTTCCTGCAGGACGCCTCGGGCACCTCTTACTCGAACGGCACCGGCCTGACCCTTACCGGGACGGTCTTCTCCGTGAACTACGGCACGACCTCGACCACGGCAGCGGCGGGCAATGACTCGCGCATCACCGGCGCGCTGCAGACTTCGGCGCTCGGCGCGAATGTGGCCGCCGCGCTCGGCGTCGCGGTCGGCTCGGCGGGCGCGCCGGTCCTGAACGGCGGCGTGCTCGGCACGCCTTCGAGCGGCACGCTCTCGTCCTGCTCTGGCCTGCCCATCTCTGGCATCGCCTCGCTCGGCACGGGCGTGGCGGTCGCGCTCGCGGCGCCGGTCGGTTCAGGCGCAGGGCTTGCGGCGCTCTCGGGCGGCTACCTCGCGGCGGCGGATTTCCCGGCACTCACCGGCGATGTGACCAATGCCGCCGGCACGCTCGCCACGACGGTCAACGTGACGCCCGGCTCGGGCTTCCTGAAGTATGGCGCGCTCATTCAGAACGAGACGCCGAGCGGCACCATCAACGGCGTGAACGCCGGCTTCACGCTCGCCAATGCGCCTCAGTGGCTGCAGCTTTTTTTGAATGGCGTGGTGCTGGAGGCGGGCGCCGGCAACGATTACACCATCACGGGGTCGAGCATCACCATGCTTCTCATACCGGCGACGGGCGACAAGCTGCGGGCCTACTACTCGAAGTAAGAGGGCGAAGGTGTGGCGCAAATTCAGATGACCGAGGCACTGTCGAGCGCGCTGATCGTGCGCTTCCAATCCGAGTACGGGCAGCAATCGGTCTCGAATTTTGCGCTCGACATTCTGCTCGACTCTGCCAACGCCGAGATTGCGCGGCTGCAACTCGAGGGCACCCGCAAGGATGAGTTGATCGCCGCGCTCATGGAAAAAGCGCGCCTGTCAGAGACCATGATCGAAACACTGAAGCAAGCCGCAGATGCGAAGCGCGCCGAGGTCATGGGCGCCGCTGATCGCGTCAGACACCGCCGTGCGATGAAAGTGAATGGCTCAGACCCTCATTAACTCGGACGGCCTCGCGCCGGGATGCATTACCCGGCCGAAGCTCAACACGACGCTGGCGGGAAGCGGCGTCATTGCCAAGGTGATATCGGGCGCCGGAATTTCGATCACTCAGACGGGCGTGGACGGGGGCACCGGCGATGTGACCATCAGCGCCGCAAGCAGCTTGTCAGCGCTGCCCACGAATGGATGGTTCGTTCCGTCGTCCAATACTCTCGGCGCCGCTACGAACGACACTCAATGGTTGACGCTCTCGGCGACGGGAAATTTAACCTTCGCGGTTCCCGCAGGCGGCGGCGCTCCAATACAGGCCACCGGCGCCGCCTATTCAGTCGCCGCGACGCTCAACGGCGCCGCTTCTCCAGGGGGCGGCGTGCTCGCGCTTCAGGGCAACTACACGGGCGCAGGTATAGCGCCGCTCGCCGCATTGGCCGATACCGGCAACACCAACGGCGTCAGTGTGCTCCTCATCGGCAATGGCGCGACCACGCCAAGCAAAACGATCCGCGTTGTCGGCGGCGCGTTGCAGGTGTTGAACAACGCTGGAACCGTGCTTTCGACGTTAGGCGATGACGGCGGGATGCAGTTGGGAACTCCGACAGGTGGCGATCTCGGTGCAGGCACATTGAACGTCGCAGGCGCTTTGTATGCCAATGGCGTCATTTTCGGGCCAGCGCTCAACATGCAGATCTGGGCGACCCCCGGTAGCTATACGTGGACGAAGCCAGCGGGGAATCCACAGTGGACTGAAGTTTATGTCATCCCTGGTGGCGGTGGCGGTGGCTCTGGCTCTATCGTCGGCAGCGGTACGCTCGCCAGTGGCGGCTCAGGCGGCGGTGGCGCTGCGATCAATATACCCGCCAAGTTCCAGACTTCATCACTTGCGGCGACGGTCGCGGTCACGGTCGGCGCGGGAGGTACTGGAGGGGCTTCGGTCACGGCGAGTGGCGCGGGCAATCCTGGCACGGCTGGCGGTGCGTCAACTTTCGGAACTCTGGTTATGCCAGGGTATGGCGGGGCCGGCGCGGGTGGTCAAGTGTCCTCGAACTCAGGCGGTGGCGGTGGCGGCACACCGATGAATCAGTACGGCAGCGCCGCGAGCGGCACGAGCACAGCGGGCGGCGCGGGCGGCACGTTTGGCGTGGCGGGTGGTTACGGCTCGTCGGGCGCCGGCAGCTTCTTCTATGGCGCGGGCGGCGGCGGCGGTGTCGCGGGCAGCGCGGGCGGCTCCGGTGGACAATCCGGCATCGGTGCCACGGGCGGCGGCGCGGGCGGTGGTATTGGCTCGGCGCCCGTGGCGTCTGTCGGTGGCAATGCCCAAGGTAATGCGCTGGTGACGACTTCACTCACGGGCGGCGCGATTGGTACCAATGGGGCCAACGGCTTGACGCCACTCGGGCTTGCGCCGGGGCAAGGCGGCAGCGGCGGTGGCTCTAGTATCACCGGCAATGGCGGCAATGGCGGCACGGGCGGGCGCGGCGCGGGCGGCGGCGGCGGCGGCTCGGTCCTGAACGGGCATACGAGCGGCGCGGGCGGCAACGGCGGGCCGGGGCTGGTCGTCATCGTGACGAGTTTCTAACGAGGTGTGCTGACATGGCTATCGAAGGCGTCGCGGCGCTCACCCGCCAACTGAACGCGCTATCGAGTCTCGAAGAAGGAAAGGGCCTCAAGCGCTGCGTGAAATCCGGCATCAATGAAGTCTATAAGCGAGCCGTTGAAATCATCCCCGTGGGCTCCGCAATTCACCGTGTCGGTACGACGAAGCGGCGTAAGCGTATGGGCATTGCGGGCTACACGGTCGGACCCGGATTCGCAAAAGCGGCGCTTCGCACCATCTCGACCATCAACAGCGATAAAAACATCGCGAGCGGCATTCTGTCAGTGCGCCGCGCTGCGTTTTATGCCGTGCTGTTCGTCGAGTTTGGCACGCATAAGATGGCGGGGAAGCCGTGGATACGCCGCGCACTCACCGAGTCGCGAAGCCCTGCCGAGGACGCGCTCAAGCATTCCCTACAGGTGTCGATCGACAAGGCAGCACGCACGCGATGATGCTGGAGCAGGACATGCTGACCTTCCTACTGGCCGCACCGAGCCTGCAGGCACTCGTCGTCGATCGCATCTATGGCCTGCGGCGCCCGCAATCCTCCGCTGTCCCGTCGATCATGCTGCAGCGAGCAACGTCTACTCGGCAGGTGCTCTTTTGTGGCACCGACAAGCTGGTTGAGTGTCAGATGCAGGTGGACTCATTCGCGATCAGCGGGGAAGATGTCTGGAACGTGGCGAGGGCGTTGCGTCTGTTGCTCGTCGATTTCTCAGGCATGATGGCTGCTACTTTCGTCGATCATTGCACCCTCGCCAATGAGTTTCCCTTGATTGACCCGGACCCAGGCATCATGCGGGTAACGCAGCTTTATCAAATTTATTATGTGGAGGACTAGCATATGGCAACTACAGCTTTCGTCGGCAAGGTTTTCCTCGCGGTAGGCAACGGTGCCTCCCCCGAGGTGTTCGCTCGTTACTGCGAGATTGATTCCATGTCCGGCATCGGCGTGAAAAATGATTTGGTCGACGTCACGACATTCTGCTCGAACGGCTCAAAGGAATACGTCGGCGGTCTCTCTGACGGAAAAGAGGTCACATTTGGCGCTAACTACTCCATGAGTGAGCCGATCCAAGAGAGCCTAATGGCGGACGTGGATAATAAGGTCACGCGCAATTTCGAGGTTCAGGTGGACGGCGCTTCGCCGCCCAAGGCCTTTGCTCTGTCGCTCGCGATGCTGGACTGGGAATTTAACCCGAGCGTGACCAAGCAAAACGTCATCAAGTTTATCGGCAAAATCTCTGGTCCGATCGTGCGTACATGACAGACCTGCTGACCAACTCCATCACGATACGCGGCGAGACTTTCATCGTGCGCGAGCTCGACGGCAAGACGATGGCCGAGTCGCGGCGCGTGCTGGCGGCGGACAAAGCGCGGCTCGAAGCGTTCGTGGCGTGGCAATGCACGGTGGACCCGAAGTTTGCGAGCGAGGCAGACGTGCTCGCACGCCCGCAGATATTTGCGGACAAGCTTTCCGCCGAGGCCTTCCGGCTCACCAACTCGGACGACAGCGCAAAAAACGACTGACGCCTGACGAGCTTTTCGAGCACCGGCTCGCGGCGCTCCTTGGGCGGTCTGTCAGCGAGCTCGGCACGATCGGTTATCGCGAATTGCTACGCTGGCGGCGCTACTGGGACGAGGAACCGTGGGGTCCGTTTCGAGACAATATGCACGCCGCGATGATCGTCAGCGAACTACTGAAGCCCCACTACAAGGAGGGCGCGAAGCCGCTTCCCATGTCGCATTTCATGTTTGAACTTCAAGAGCACCGCGACGAGCTGGCGCGCGAGCGCTTCGTCCTGCAGTTAGAAGCAATGGCGCGCGCCGACGCGAGGCGCAAGCGATGACAGACTTAGCCGCGCTCGTCGTCCGGATGCAGGCAGACAATAGCGAATACGTCAAGGCCCTCGAGCAGGCCACCAAGAAACTCGAAAAGTTCGAGAAGGATCAAGAGAGCGCGCTTAGTCAGCTGAAGGAACAATTCGCTGACATCGGCGGAAAGATCGCCGCGGCATTCACGGTAGACAAGCTGATCGAGTTTACTTCCGAGGCGATCGAGAGCGCGGCATCACTCGAAAAGCTCTCGCAGTCATCTGGCATTGGCGTGGAGGCCTTGGGCGCGCTGCGACTCGCTGCCGCTGCGAGCGGGCTGTCGCAAGATGACTTAGGAGTAGCGCTCAAAAAATTAAACGTCAATATCTCCGAGGCCGCTGGCAACATCAACAGCAAGGCGGGCGTCGCATTCAAAGCGCTCGGGATTAACGTCCTCGATTCGTCGGGCAAGATGAAGGACGCGGGCGACCTCATGCCCGAAATTGCTGACAAGTTCGCCGCGATGGCAGATGGCCCAAACAAGGTGGCATTCGCTGTTGCGCTCCTCGGCAAGCAGGGCCAGGCGATGATTCCGACGCTCAATAAAGGCGCGGCCGGACTCGCGGAATACGCAGCGCAAGCGAAGGCGGCGGGCTTCACGACATCGGCGACAGCGGAAGCGGCCGAGGAATTTGAATCGAGAGTAAACGTCATGAAATCGACGTTAGTCGATGGCTTCGGGAATGCGCTGATCGAAAAAGTCCTGCCCGCCATGTCATCGCTGATCGACGCCTTCAATGATTCGGGGCGTGGCTCGACCGCGCTCGGCGTCGTCGCGGACGTGCTCTCGGGCGCATTCAAAATCGTGGCAAGCACCGTGATCGAGGTCGCGTCGCGACTATCTATCATTGGCAAGTCGATCGGCGCGGTGGCCGCCGCCGCTGTCGCCGCGGCACACCTCAATTTCAAAGAGGCGGCAGATATTTGGAAAGACAGCAACGCGGAGAACATCGCGGATGCTGCCAAGACGCGCAAGGCGATCGAGGATCTGTGGGCTACGCCCTTGCCAAAGCCGCCGAAAGCGGAAGAGGAAAAGAAACCTCAAGGTAATAATCTCGCAGACGCGCAGAAACAAAACGAGGCCAAGCTCAAGCTCCAAGAGTACGCCGCCGCGCTCGATGTCGAGGCGAAGTCCTTTGGGCTCGGCAAGGCTGCGATGGTCGACTATGACCTGCAGTTTGGGAAACTACATCAGACAGTCATAGAAGCGGGCACGGACGCCGCGAAGCTCGTCCAACAGATTCACGCGAGCGTGGCCGCGCTTCAGCAAAAGATTGACAACAAGGCCATAAAAGATCACACCGACGCGCTGCAGGAGGCGGTGATTAAATACGGCCAATCATCGCTCGCGGCCGAGCGATACAAAAACACCACGGGCGAGCTCGGGCTCGCGCTCAATCGCATGGCTGATGGCGGCGCGGCGGCGCGCAAGGTCATGGACGACGCAGCAAAAGAGGACCTGTGGCAGAAGGACCGCGATCAGCTGGAGGAAATCAATCGGCAGACCAACATGCTGACTGGAAATCTGCACCAGGCGGCGGAAGCTGCTTTCGACTTCCAGCATAAAATGCTATCGAAAGACCTTGCGAGTCTGAATGACGCGAACGGAGCGGCAGGCCTCGCGCAGCTGGCGCAGCTGAAGGCGCAAACGCTATCTCAGGCCGATTTCAATCAGGAAGTAGCGAACGCTGCCAAGGTCACGGAGCAGCTGAAGGAAGTGGAGGACGAGACCGCGCTCGCGATCCAAAAAGGTCAGACCACCGAGCTCGAGGGCCAGGCTAAGATCGACGCCGCGCGCAAGGCTTCCATCGGCCAGCTCCAACAGATTCAGGCGGCCGAGTTGGCTATCGCTCAGTCGGGCCTCGGGAACCCCAAGGAAATCGAGCAGGCCAAAGCGCTGCAGAATGCCATCATGGGTATCCAAAAACAGACTGACCTGCTCACCGAATCCGTGCGGAACAATCTCGAAAGCTCCTTCGCTGATAATTTTGAGAAATTAGTGCAGGGCGCGGAGAATTTCAAAAAAGCCTTAACCTCTATGCTGGCCGACTTTCAGAAGTCCATGCTGCAGATGATCGCGAAAAACTACGCTCAGAAACTCTTTGGCGCTGACGGACCCGCCGGCGGGCTGTCGGGGATCATTTCAAAGTTCATGGGCGCCGGCGCGGGCGGTGCAGCAGGCGGGGCGTCGGGCACCGCAGCGGGCGCGACCATGACGACGGCCGCGACCACGCAGATGACGGCATCGACCACGATGATGACTGCGGCCACCACGATGTCGACCGCAGCGGCATCCATGAGCGCAGCGAGCGTGGCGGGCGTGGCGTCGGGCGCGGGGCCAGGGATCGCGGCAGCGACGAGTGGCGGCAGCGGCGGCGGGCTGTTCGCGGGGATGTTCGCGGCAGGCGGGACGATCCCCGTGGGGGCATTCGGCATCGTCGGCGAGTCCGGTCCCGAGCTCGCCTACACCGGATCGCAGAACATGAACATCGCGCCGCTGTCCTCGATGGTCAAAAAGCCGGTCGCGGTGACGAATCATTTTTTGATCCAAGCGCCGGGTGGCACCATCTCGCGCGAGTCGCAAATGCAGACCGCCGCCGCTGCCGCGCGCTCACTCTCACAAGCCAACCGGCGCAATAATCAGTGATCACCGCCGATACATCCCCGATCTTTCCGGCATGTCCGACCTTCGGCTTTACTGCCGAGCCCGAGTATTTGGTTAAGATCACAGCGCGAGAGGGTGGCTATGAACGGCGCGACCGCAAGTGGTCTCGGCCACTGGTCAAATATACAGGTGTCCCCCTGGGGGACCAGCCAGAAGCCGACATCGAGCAGGTGCTCTACTTCTGGCACGCGATGGGCGGGATGTCCTCGCCGTTCCGCTTCAAGGATTGGACTGACTACAAAAGCTGCCGCCTAGGGGGAACACCGAGCGCCGCCGATCAGCCTCTCGTCGCATCGGGCGACAGCCCGCCGAGCTTCCGACTGGTAAAGGAATACGTCGTCGGCTCGATCATTCAACAGCGCGAAATTCTGCGCCCGATGGGCAGCACGATCCAAATTGGCAACGAAACGGGAGCCCCGCAGGACCCGAGCACATGGACACTGGATGAATCTACAGGGCTGGTCACGATCGGCGCGGGGTTCGCGGGCACGCCGACAGCCTGGGGCGGGGAGTTTTTTGTGTGGGTGCGCTTCAACGCGCAGCTAAATCCCCAGATTTCCAACTGGCAGGCGCAGAGTGTCACAGTGCAGCTGGTCGAGCTCCGGGTGGCGCTGCCGTGAGCTTCGCGGGCTCGACACGCCTACAACGCCCGACGAGCAAGCGACCGCCGCCGCCTCGGGCATGGATGCCGCCGCGCCATCCGAACGATCCGTCCGTGCGCCACGAATGCCGCACCTGCGGCGCGCCGGTGCTCGTCACGGGCGCGTGCCGCTTCTGCGGGCGTATGCCGTGAAAACGATCCCGCCTCTACTGCTCGCGGACCTGCAACAGTCGACTACCTACATCGCGTTTCTGTGGACGATCACGCAATCGGATGGCGTCGTCATTCGTGGCACCGAGCACGATCAGGACATCGTGCTCCCGGCGCCCGACCCGAACGCCGGCACCTACTACGCCATCGCCAACGTCACGGCATCAAACATCGCGGGCAATTCTGACCTCGCGGTCGACAATCTCGAAGTGATCGGCGCTGTGTCGACGCCTCCCTATACGCCGATCCCCGACATCACGGTCGAAGCGATCGAGGCGGGCTTGCTCGACATGGCTGCGGTGCATGTGATCATCTGTAATTGGCGCGCCCCGAGCCACGGGAGCTTCGTTATCAAGTCGGGATTTTTGGGCGCGATCACGCGCGACAGTGATGGCAAATACACCACCGAAGTGCGCGGCATGACACAGCCACTCTCGCAGAAAATCATGGACACCTACGCGCCGACCTGTACGGTCGTCGCGTTCGGGGATGCGCGCTGCCAGTATCCAGTCGCGTCTATCACAGTGACCGGCAGCGTTGCGAGCGCGACGAGTGCGCAGGTGTTCGGCGTGACATTGACGCAGCCAACTCCACCGAACCCCTACACTCACGGCGTGCTGACGTTCATCAGCGGCGCGAATGCCGGATTCTCGCGCGAAGTGAAAAACGACCCGAACAGTCATGGCGGCGTGATCAGCACCTACGATGCGTTCCCCTCGGCTGTCGCTGTAGGCGACACCTTCAAGCTGATCCCCGGCTGTGATCGCACGATCCCCGCGTGCAAGTTTTATGGCAATCTCGCGAACTATCGGGGGTATGGAGTGTTCGTCCCTGGTATCGACGCGATCCTCGCGGGCCCCGCTGCGGTGGCGCAACTGTGATCATGCCGGCCGCGCTGATCGCTCAAGCGCGCGAGTGGGTCGGCGTCAAGTTTTTGCATCAGGGCCGCACGCGCTTGGGCTGCGATTGTCTGGGGCTGATCGCTGGGGTGCTCGGAGAGCTCGGCGATACAGTCGCTCTCGCGGCGCTGCCGCAGGGCTACGGCCGCGACCCCCAAGCGCAGCTGCTCGAGCGGTTGACGAGCACCACCACCATCGCGCCCCTGCAGGCGGGCGTGCTGCTCTTGATTCAGTGGCCGCAAACTGAATTTCCCTCGCACGCGGCGATCTACACCGGCTCCTCGATGATTCACAGCTATGCGGCAGTCGGCAAAGTCGTAGAGCACGGCTACCGCGAGCCGTGGGTGAGGCGCACCGTCAGCGTTTGGGCGCTGCCCAGCGTCGCCTATGTCTAACGTAGGCCAGGTAGCGCTGATCGCCGTTGGGACTGTCGTCGGCTTTTATGTCGGCTATCCCGCGCTCGGCTTCGCTTTGGGCTCGCTCGCGGGCAGCGTGCTATTCCCGACGCAGGGCCCCGCGGGGCCCAAGATTGGCGACAACCGCACCACGACATCCAGCATCGGTGATCCCGTCGCTTGGGTGTTTGGCACCGCAGACGTGGCGGGGACGATCATGTGGCTTGCTCCGTATGTGCAGACTACGCATGGCAGCAAGGGCGGCGCGAGTCAGACCACCTACAGCTATACCCAGTCGGTCGCGATAGGACTCTGCAGAGGGCCGATACTTGGGCTTTCGCGCATCTGGGAAAATGGCGCGATCGTCTATGACAGCAGACCGCAGCAACCCGCACGCGTGGACCTGAACCTGCTCGCGGAAACCAACGACGAATACTCTGCGCGAATGCAGGCGAGCGCGACCTATGCCGAGACCTTCGTGCTCTATCTCGGGGACGAAGCGCAGCTGGCGGACCCGACCATCGAGTCGATACAAGGCATGGGCAACGTGCCCGCCTTTCGCGGCCTCGCCTACATCGTGTATCCGAACCGCGCGCTGCAGACCGCGCAGGCCTGGCGGCATCCGAATTTCAAATTCGAGGTGGCGTGCGCGGCGTTGTCGGTGGGCGCGTGGGTGCCGGCCGCGCCGCCGCCAATTGCGGGAATCATTCAGCCAGGCTTTGCTCGCCCGCCGATGATAAGCCCTACCGTCTCTTGCTTGGGCTACTCGGCGATACCAGGCTCTTTGGGCGGGTCCATTGTGTCGGGCTCGCTGGGACCGATGCTATTTCTCGGCTATCTCCGCGGCAGCGAGGAATACGTGTTGATGGTCCTGCCCTTCGGCTTTGATGTAAGCACCATCGCATCGCTTCAATGCAGCGTGTTTGCTGTCTCTGGTGCGGGCGTCAGACAGGACACTCCCGTGTCGACCTATCACGCGGCGCGCATGACCTCTTATTGTGCCAACATCAATGGCGAGTCGAGCAACGTCGGCGACGCGACGAATTATAAATATATCGTGTGCTCCTGGGGCTTGGACCTCAGCGTCGTCGTCGCAGGTTGGGACGCCGCTGGTCAACCCAAAAACGGCACGCCAGGAAACCCGTTCGAGCCGGGCGCGCAGGTAGCCTTCTCGCTCACGATGGCGGCGTCGGCCAGCACAGGCAGCGCGACCGGCGCGGGAACCAGCGGCGTTAGCGTCGCCTCGATCATCGCGACCATTTGCAATCGCTCAGGCCTGCCGCCCGTGGACGTGCGCGACATGACGAGCGTGTATGTGGATGGCTATTCAATCTCGACGATTTGCACGGGGACCGACATGCTGACGCCGTTGCGCTCGGTGGCGTTTTTCGACGCAGTGGAATCTAACGCCGTGCTCAAATTTCAGGCGCGCGGGGCGCCGAGCGTCGCGACGTTCACCACTGATGATTTTGGAGCGTATGACGCGGCGGGCAGCGGGGCCAAGAGCGTGCCGCCTTCGATCAGTTCAACGCGCGCACAGGACGAGGATCTGCCACGGTCGATTCGGCTGCGCTACAAAGCTACCGCGCTCGACTATCAGGACAGCGAGCAGCTGTCCCCGTACCGGCTGCAAACGCTGTCCACCAATGACATTGACGTGAGCCTCGCGATTTGCATGAGTGACACTCTCGCCCTGCAATGCGCGGAAGTCCTCTGGGCCGACACATGGGCCGCGCGCGTCGCTTATACGTTGAGCGTTGACCAGGCCTGGCTTGCGCTCGACTGCGGCGACTGTATCGACGTTCCGGTCGACGGAGTACTCGAACGGATGCGGATCGTGTCGGACTCGAATGCATCCGGCGTGCTGCGCAAGCTCTCATGCGTGCGCGACGATGGGGACGCCTTCATGTCGACTGCCGTGGCGCAGCCGATCCAGCAGACGCCGCAAAAACTGACGATCATTTCCCCGAGCTCATACGAATTGCTCGACCTGCCGGCGCTGCAGGACGCCGACGATGATCCCGGCTTTTACGTCGCGGCGCAGCGCACAGCGGGAGCGGGTAACGTGTTCCAGGGCTGCGTGCTGTATGAGTCGAGCGATAGCGGCGCAACATTCACGCCGCTATTTTCGATCGTCGCGGAGTCGACTTGCGGGACGATCGCCGCCGCTGTGCCCGCGTCGCAGGCGTTCACCTGGGACATGGCGACCACGGTCACGGTGAACGTGCCCGCCAAATACAGTTTCGAGAGTCTGACCGACGCTGCCGTGATTGCGGGCGGAAATGCCGCTGCCATGGGCGCAGACGGGCGCTGGGAGGTCATTCAGTTCGCGACAGCGATACAGGTCAGTGTGACTCAATGGACGCTCTCGAGGCTGCTCCGGGGGCGACGCGGGACCGAGCACATTCTCGGGACATCCGTCAGCGGGGATGCGTTCGTCATGTTAGCTGCAGGCGCGCTCGGGCGCGTGCCGCTGCAGACGGCGACGATTGGCGCGAGCCGAATGTATAAAGCTGTCTCGATCGGCGCGACTTACGCCAGCGGCATCAATGCGACTTTTGCGGGTCACGCCGGCTCGCTCGTCCCATTTTCACCCGTTGCGATCCAAGGAGCCTACAATAGCGGCGGCGACATCGTGCTCCGCTGGATCAGACGCAGCCGACTCGGGCGGACGCTGATGTCGGGCGCTGATATTGCGCTCAACGAAGCCACCGAGGCTTATCAGGTCGACATTTATTCCGGCGCGAGCGCGCCGACTGTCGTGCGGACCTTGAGCGTTTCGGCGCAGACAGCCACCTACACCGCAGCCGACCAGCTGGCCGACTTCGGTGCGGACCGGATCAGCGCGATAGGCGTCGCGGTCTATCAAATGTCGGCCATTGTCGGCCGCGGCACACCGGCGCTCGCGACGATTCTTCTGTCATCAACGGAGATTTCCATGACCTCAGTATCAGTCCCCATGGGCGCCGCAGGCCTCACCGAACTATTCAGCGAGCAGCCGCGACTCGCCGACGTCGCCTTCAGCGATGACGTTGCCTCGAAGCTCTACCAGGGCATGTTTTACGGTCCCTATGCGGCGCCGCCGGATCAGATCAGCGACAACGGCTGGCTAGTTTTAGGTTGCGGGCCTCAAGGGGGTGTCGCGGTCGCAACGCAAAACCATAAGTCGCAGGCCGGCCTCCTGCCCTATTTGGATCCGACAAAGCCGTTCTATGTGGAGTTCATGACCTCAAGCTCGCGCTCCACCAATCTGCATCCGGCCGTCTGGATCGAACCGCAGAAGCACAATCTTCATCACGCAGATGTAGAGGTTGGCGGACCAGCAGGCGCCGAAGAATGGATCGAGATTGACATCGACGAATGCTATGGGTCGCAGACACTTTGCACGATCATTCATTGGAAGGGCACATCCCCTAATTACGTGGCGGAAGCACACAACAACTATGGCACCGGCCCGACACTCGACCGCACGCAGCCGCATCGCTTCGGCTTTGGCTACGATCCGGCGACGAAGATGGGGCGCTTCTATCTGGATGACGTCAACCATTTCTCCCTGAGTACCGTCCCCTTCGATGCCGTCCTCCAGGCCTCGCCCTTCTACCTGATTATGGATACCGCGCCGGGGACGCCGAACGTGCCGTTCAACATGACCGTGTATTCCTTCAGCGCGTGGGGTAGTGCGGCGCCCTGATTTGAAAGAAAAGCGGAGGCGGAAAGATCATGGCAACGACCCCAAATTTGGGCCTTCCTTATCTCGCACCCTCGCAGAGCCAGCCCGAGGTGCCGATCAACAATGCTTGGGATCTGATCGACGCGGCCATCGCTGGCGCTGATACGGCAGCGACGGTCGCCACGGCGGCCGCGACCACCGCGACCACCGCGGCCGCTGCCGCGACCGCTGCAGCCGCGAGCGCCGCGCCCGCATCACTGACTGTTAATGCCGTGCCGAATGTCACGCAGATAAATTTCACGGGCGCGACAGTCACGGGCGCTGCTGGCGTCGCCACCGTCGCGCTGCCTGCAGCGGCGACCCCGGCCGCTGCCGCTGGGAGCAGCGTCACGTTTGGCGCTGGCGCGCCGACAGCGCCGCCCACGTCGGGAGCGCTCTATTTTGACTCGACGACCACCCCCCTGCAGGGGTATGTAGGCTATGTCGCGGGCGGACCGCCGACGATCGACGCGAGCGTTGGCGCGACGTTCGGCGCAGCGGCGACGGGGACGCCGCTCATTGTTTCGACTGCGGGCGACGCGCTCGTCGTCGTCGTCGCGACCGAGCAGATTTTCTCCCCGCCACTCGTGAGCAGTATCACGTCCTCGCCATCGAATCTCGTATTTACCCGGATCGGTGGCGGCGCTGGATTGGTGTTCGGATTGGAGATGTGGATAGCGCCGCTCGCGGCGCCGCTCGTCAATGAGTCTGTGAGCCTGACCTTGAATGGCGCACCGACCTACTCGGGATGGTGCGTTTTCGGCGTGAAAAATCTACTGGCGCCCTTCGTCGACGCGGGTCCCGCCGGCGGGACTGCGCTGCCGCTGGAATTTCCCGCCAATTGGGGGAGCAGCATCACAGCCGGCTATGACATCGCGAACTGGGGCACCACGAATGCAAATGACTTGCTCGTCTACGCCAGCGTAATAACCACCGACATCGGCCCAGGAACGCCGACTGGGTGGACGCCGATAATCAGCGTGCTCCTTACTTCCGGGCTCGAATTGAATGTGGCGGTGATGACGCCTGGCGCGATATTGACAGCGCAGACCTTCACACCGCCTGGCGGGGGGCTGGGGCTCGATACAGTCATCCTTGCAGCGCTCAACGGCGCTGCCGATTCGAGCAGCTGGCGCGCCTTCGCTTAGAAGTAGAAGTTTCTCGCGCCGGTCGCGAATAAATGGGACGGCGCGCCGCGACAGCTGCCGCACCCGTCCTGGAAAATGTGCGCCGTCTATCAAACTAACTGAGGGCGACGAACATGGATTTACCGGAACTGGCAACCGCCAAGGCAGATGCGCAGATTGTCGCCGCCGATGTGACGCAGGTCATACAGGCTGCGAAAGTGCAGGAGTCGAAGCTCGTCACGCTTGATTCCTATAAGGCTGCGCTCATTGGCTTTATGGTCGCTTCCTTCGTGCTCGGGCTGTACGTCGGTCACTTGATCGGCGCGCGCGTCTAAAACTGAAGTGAAGCAAAACGAGCTTGCCATCCTCGCGATGCTCTCGCACAGCGAGGGCACCGACCGGGCTGCCGATCCGTATCGCGTTTGCTACGGATTCCCGGCTGCATGGGCGCATAGAATCGCTGACCTGTCGGAGCATCCCGCAGTGGCGACGCCGACGCACGCCATCGAGTGGTCGGGCGAATCGCTCGCGAGCTTAGGTCCGCGCTACGACGGCGAAGTGTCGACGGCGGCGGGACGTTTCCAAATCAATCGCCCGAGCTGGCTGGAAGGCCAGCGCGCTTTGGGGCTGCCCGACTTCACCGCTCCATCACAGTGCGATTGGGTGCTGTGGAAGATAAAACAGCTGGGCGCATCGGCGCTGCTCGACGCTGGCGAGTTTCTGCCCGTGCTCGACAAGCTGCGCGGCACTTGGGCGAGCCTGCCTGGCGGCGCATCGGGGCAGCCACAAAAAACGATCGAGGATTTGGTTTTTGCCTATGTCCAGGCGGGTGGTTCGCTTGCATGAACAAGCGCGCATGGCTCGATGGTGCCGAGATCGTTGATTCCTGGCGTGTAGTGCCACGTATCGTCGTGTTCGCTTATCTTGCGCTGCTCTCATGGGTCACCGTGTATTTTTCAGTCAGGTACTTTGCAGTCCCCGCGATCGAGCGCACGGGTTCACTGACGGCGTTCGTGTCGGTCGTGATGACGACCGCCTATGGCGTGATGCCCTTTATCGTGAAAATCTACATGGACGGGGGGCGAAACTGGGGCGCACATGTGCCGGACGTGCAAGCGCCAGCGCTGACGCCATGATCCAAGTGCACAAAGCCGCCACAAGCCTCGACGATGACGACTTCCCCGCATTCGACGAAACGCTGACAACGGGCCTCGATGAAACGGTGCGGAACTTGCGCGTGATCCGCGAGCGCTCGCACAACCACGAAGAGGCACAGCGCTGGGCTTTCAAAGCGGTCACGGATCTTACCGAAGAGGTTAAAGCGATTCGCCGCGAGCATGGTAATCTCGTCCGCGCGCTCGACAAAAAGGCGGGGCTCGTCAATCAGGCGCGGTTCGAGAAATCCATGATCGAACATGTGGACAATCGCATCGACAAAATCCGCGCGATAGCCATGTGGGCCATCGGCGTGCTGTTCATCGTCATCGGTCTATTGAGAGTGATTCGCTAATGCCCAACGACAACGCTAGATACTTCCCGCACGCGCCCGTCACGGATGCCGAATTAATCAAGGCCATCGAGGGCTATCGGATGCAGCTGGACACGTTCGCCCATGTCACCTCCCACAATCTGATGCAGCTGCGCGAGATGATGAAGGCGCGCGTGGCGTGACTTCCCTTGAGCGGCTCGGCCTCGAAGCGTTCGGCGTCGTCGCGCTCTGCGGATTGTTTTTCGCGTGGTGGGCGCTGCACAATCACACCGAGCAGAAAATCGGCGCGCAGGCTTGCATCCAAAGCACCACGGAAGTGAGAGCCGATGCGGTGCGTGATGACAGCGACATCGAGGCCGCGCACGCGGCGCAACTCGGCAAGGTGGTGGCGATCTATGACCAAAAGCTCCAAGATTCTGCTAATGCTAACGCTGGGCTGGCTGGGCGGCTGCTCTACGACCAGATTCGTGCGGGCACCGTGCGCCGCGTGGCTGCCGCTGCCGCTCGAGCTCTCGGCACCACCGGCAAGTCCAGCGAAGCTGCAGGAGCTTCAACGGCGAATGACCCTTTCGGAATCACAAGCGCAACCCAGGACTACATCAACGCCTGCAGCGCCGACGCTCGCGCCTTGAATGCATTGCAGGATGCGTGGCGCTCGCAGCTGCTCAAGTCGGCCACGCCGTGAGCTTGTGTCCGCAGATGCAGTTAAATCCATGCGTGCTCGTTTTCGACACATAGGTCATGCGACAAGCCAGGCAGACCCACCATAGGTCGTCTTTTTTGGGGGGCGCTGGGGACTGGAGCGTGCGGGTCGGTGTCACACCGCCGCCGAAACCCTGGTGGGGCTCGTCGCTTGCTTCGCACGCTTTTTGGGATACGGCTTGCGGAATTTCTCGACCCGCTTCGCGATGTCTGCGTCGAGCGGCAACAAATACCGATGCTTCCCTGGCGTCGTGACTTTAACACACTGATCTGGCCGCGCTGTCGCGCGGACGCGGCCCTGCTGGATATTGAAACCCTTGGACGAAATCTGGCGCGAGTGCCAGCGCTTGTCGCCCTGCCAATACTCGATCGCCGGCGCGGTCGTCCCCGTATAAATCCAATTGCCTGCCTGATAGATGCCGCCGACGTGCCCGTGGTGGGGATCTGCGAAGGACACGACCAGGCGCAGGCCGGGGGAATTTTTGCGCAGGAACACCAAAGCGAAGCGGATGATCTGCGTCACGGGCGCGTGATGCTTGTCGAGCGCCACGCGCGTCAGTTCACAGCCCTCGGTGGTTTTCAGTCCATACGGTTTAAGTAGATTGCTCGAGGCGCCGCGACTGAATAACACAACGCCGATGAAGCGTCGATCCTCCCAGACGCCAATCTGGATCAGCGGCGGTACGGGGACCGTCCCCGAATAATGCCAATGCTCGCAGGCGTAGACCGTTCCGCGGTACGTCGCCCAGTCGAGTTTAAGCTCGGGTCTAGCGCTCAAAGGTGTGGCCGCACTTCGGGCATTCGATCTGCTCGGGCGGGGCGGTCTGGTCGAGGACGGATTGCTCGCCCGTGTCGGGATCGAACATGGTCTGCAGGTGCGCCAGCTCGTCCGCGCTGAAGCCGGTAAGCCCCAGGTTCGCGCCGAGCTCCTGCAGGTCTGCCAATTCGAGCTTGAGCAGCGCCTCGTCCCAACCGGCATTGAGCGCCAGCTTATTGTCGGCGAGGATGTAGGCGCGTCGCTGCGCGTCGGTGAGGTGCGCAAGCTCGATCACGGGGGCATGAGTGAAGCCGAGCGTAGCCCCGGCGAGCACCCGAGCGTGTCCCGCGATGATGCCATTCTGACCGTCGACGAGAATCGGCACCGTCCAGCCGAACTCGCGGATGCTTCCGGCTATCTGGGCGATCTGCTCGTCAGAGTGGGTGCGGGCGTTGCGCGCGTAGGGGATCAGCTGCGACAAGGCCCGGTAATCAACGCGTAAGCGTCCTGGGGGCGCGCCGGGATCCGGGTCGACGCTTGCCGTGGGTGCGGGCGTGCTCGTCGCTGCAGCGTCCCAGGGCGGGCTGGCGGGGGCTCGTTGACGCTTGCCAGAACGCCCAGGGCGCGCGACCGGCTCAGGGGCGACATGTGCACCGGGCGCGCGCTCGATCGCCCTGGGGGCTGTCTCTGGCTGCGCTGCCGGCCGTCTGGGACGCTTCGCAGCTGTCCGGCTGGGGGCTGGCTTATCGCGTCGAGCGGGTGCGGGGGCTCGACGCTTCGGGCGGGGGGGTACTGATGCGCTTTTTGTCGCCGGTCTGCGGGCTGCGCGGGCGACTGTCTGCAGGCTGTGCAGGCTGGGCATGAAACGCTCCTTTGGGCGCGTTCGGGGGCTCAAAAAGCCCCCGGCGCCGAAAAAGCGCTAATTTACCCTCAATTAAATCAAGGCGATATGACTGCGAAGCCTGCCCCCGCTACTCAGTGAGATACGACCCGGCGACGTGCCGGTCATCGCAAGCACGGAATCGGCCTGCCAGATGACGTGCGCGACGAGCACCCATTGCCCGTTTGACTGCTCGGGCGTGACCATAATTTTGTCCCCGCACACAGTCGCGAGTGCAGCACGAACGACGCTGGCGTCGTCGCTGCCGAGGTTCTCCAAAAGCTCGCTGGCGACCCGCCGAAACTCCTGTTCGAGCCCCCAGGGTCCCGACAAGAGGGGGCTGGCCTGTTTTAGGGCGATACGGCGAAGTTCCGCCCGGTCTGCGTCGAGCTTCGCGAATACCGGCTCGGCGTCCTCGGCGTCGAGTGCACCGGACTCGATCGCGGCTTTGAGCTTCGCGACCTTGCGGTCGATCGCTGACGAGTCGACGACCGGCGCGGGGGGCGCTTCCTTCAACTGCTGGCGCATCAGTCGACAGCCTGCCGCGATCGCGTCGGGCGATAGCACCTGTTCCCTGATCGTGCCCAAGAGCAGCGCCTCGCAGCGCTCGCGATCAGCACGCCAGCGATTCGAGCAGGCGTGAATCCCGCCGCCGTGAAACGTCGCGCATTGGTAATATCGCTTTCCGCCCCCGAATCCGCGGCTATTTTTCGAGCCGCCCGCGATGACGAGCTTTGACCCGCAGACGCCGCAGACGAGCAGACCGGAGAGGGGATACTTACGCGACCCGCCACCCTTGCGGCCAATTGATTGCTTGCGCCGCGTCATGACAGCGTGCACAGCGTCCCATGTGTGCTGATCGACGAGGCGGAGCTCGGGGTGGTGCTCGCGCTTGTGTTCACTCGGCGGACGAGCGCGCCAGTCCTTTTTGCCGGTGTCTGGGTCCTTGATGCCGCGCGTTCGATTCCAGACCACGTTGCCAATGTATATCTCGTTCTGTACGAGAGCGTTAAGGGTGTTGAGCATCCAGCGCCCGTCAGTGCGTCGCTGCGTTCGCTTCCAGCCCGCGCCAGGCGATGGAACGCCGCGCTTGTTGAGGTCGCTGGCGATAGATAGCAGCGTCTCGGCGGCAGCTGCTCGCTTGAATATCTCGCGCACGATCTTCGCTTTTTCGGGGACGATCACGCGCTTGTGTGCCGCGTCTGTCGTGTAGCCGTAGGCGACACCACCCGCTGACGTGCCGCGCTCGACGCGAAGCTCCAAGGCGCCGTGGGTCTTGCGACTCACAAGCGCAATGAAGTCATCCGACGCGATGCCTGAAAAGCCGACCTGCATCGCAGCTGTCGAGGACTCCGAATCGAACTGGTCATAGGTGCCGAACACGCGCACCTGCTGGAACTTCAAGCGCTTGATCAGACGCGGCAAGTCCGCGTTGGTGCGCGAGAGTCGCGACAGGTCCGCGAATATCACGACATCAAAGTCCCCGCTGCCCGCCGCCTTCATCAGCGCATTGACGCCGGGGCGATTGCCGAGCGCCACGCCGCTGATACCTAAATCGGTGAACTCGTGGACGATTTCTATGCCGTGCTTGTCCGCGAACAGTCGGCACTGGCGCTGCTGGTCCTCAATGGTCATTTCGTCCTGCAGGTTGGTCGAATAGCGTGCATACGTTGCCGCTCGCTTGCCCATCGACAGTTTCGGCTGGCTGTTCATGCGTCGCTCGTTTGGTCCCAGCCCTGCTCAGCTATGCGCGCGAGAGCCGGTGTCGTCGAGAGCAACGCTTGGATGGATCTGGCGACTTCGACAGCTGTCTGCATCGGGCGGGTCTGCATCGCGTTTGGATGTCGCGAAGCCAGCTGTACAGCGGCGAACAGACACCAAAGCCGGTAGCGTGTCGACGCAATCTCGACGGGCCGCTCGTCGTGACATAGCGCCGTGAAGTCGCGCACGAAGTCCGTGGGTATTTCGTCGAGGCGTGGGTCTGTCATGTCGAGGCCTTGTCGAGGGTGGTGCGTGTTTAGTCTCGCTCCAGGCGGTTCCGGCAGCGGCATCCAGTGCGACACTTCTGTCGCGTCAGGATCTACGTTGTCCTGGTACGCCGCGAAAAAAGTGGTGCCCTTCTCGGTGACGTGGTACATGCCCAGGTAGATCGAATCTTGATACCAGAACAGTATTTCCTGCCCATCGACCGGGGCTTGGTCGGTCATCTTGATCCAGTTCGTCACTGGTACTGGCATCATTTTAGTGTCCAGGTAGGTGGCGTGTTGTTCTTCGGGGGTGGCGACTCGCGGCCGTGGCTTGCGCGCGCGCGTGCTCGCGCTCGGTCTCGCTTCACAGTCGAGAGCGGAGCTTGCCCCATCGCTTGTCGGATGATACCGCGCGAGAGTGAGCCGCCGCCCGCCGCCTTGACGAGCGCGACGACATGCGCGGGCAGTCGCACAGTGAACGGTTCCGAAGGCTCGTCGGAAATCGCGGGGCGTCCGACGCTGCGCTTGGTCTGGGAGTCAGTCATTTTGTGCAATCCTCGGTGATATAAGTATCGAGGACATAATAACGTTTTTATTGAGCTTACGCGAATCAGACCAGCCCGCGCGTTGCTTGGTCGATTTCAGCGTTTTTATCCCGCCTTTTTGTCCCCAAGCGCTGCCCGCTCGGCGGCTTGCCTCGCGCGTATGTTCTCGACAGCTTTGCGGGCAATCATGCCGATCAGCAAGTCCATTCCGGTCTGCGGGAGCGGTGGCATTTTGAAGTCGGGCGACTTCAGCGTCGCGACGTTGTTAGTGGTGCGCTTCTTTTTCACTTCACAGGTTTCCCTTTCGTCGGAAGTATAAATCCCGTGTCGTGGCACTGACGGCACGCGGGAAGCGAGTTACCGAAGTGCCAACAGCCGCCGCGACAGATCGAGCGCTGGGCACGGATGCACGGACACACGGTGTTGCCAGACAGAGGGCGCGTACTTACACTCACGACTCCACCCCTCATATCGCGAGCCTCTGCCGTCTCGCGCGCCTGGTAGTAACTAAACAGCTGCATGGCGTCGGTCGCGAGCACGAATGCGGACATGGTGCGCTCTTGGCCCTTCAAGGTTTCGATCCAGTGGAACTGGAAGGCGACGCCCGCGCCGACATCGAACAACGTGAATTGACCGGCGACGGTCGAGACGAGTTCCCCGCGGGGCACTCGCACATTGACGCCATCGTAGGACGCATACAGGCCATCACCGAGGTATGTTTCTCTGTCGCGCATCAGGACCGCCCTCGTCGTTTTTTTCAACGCTCGCACAATCACGCGCGCCCTCGCAAGGCCTTCAGACATTAACTTTCGGCGCGACTATTCGCGAACGTTCGCGAACGTTCGCGAGCATTCGCGAGTAGTCGCGAGCATTCGCGAACGTTCGCGCCTCGCGCGCGCGCGCGGGATCTGGATCGGGATCTGGATCGGGATCGGGATTGGAAAACCGATTGGGATTGGATCTGACGCGCGCGCGCGCCCGCGCGTTTTGGTGCGCTGCTCGTGGAGGATGTAAGACGCTGCGCTGCGCTCTCAAATTTAGGGGATCGCCCTATAGTGCGGTATCGCACTAAGGGTTATTCCTGCGCCCCACGGCATTTGGTGGCGTAGACCACCAAGCAACGCAAGGAACCGCTATCAATGCCACGCATACGATCTATTAAGCCGGAGCTCCCTGAAAACGAAGCGCTTGGGCGCGTTTGCCGCGATGCTAGATTGCTGTATGTCCTGATGACGACGCACGCCGACGATGAAGGCCGGCTGCGAGCCAATCCACGCTATCTCGCGCACACGTTATTCCCTTACGATACAGATGCGGAGGAGGGTATCGTCAGCTGGATTCGACAGCTGGAAATGCAGCGCCTCGCGCTGACGTACAGCTATGACGGACAGGCCTATGTCGCGCTCCTGAGCTGGCACACCGATCAGCGCATCGACAAGCCGCAGGCCAGTCGCTTGCCAGCCCCGCCGCGCCTGCAGGCCGAGCTTTTCGAGCTCACGCCCGACGAGAGCGGGAGCAGCGATGACAACTCCGAAATCGCCGCGGCGCGGCGCAAGCGCTCGACGACGAGCGCATAACGCGCGCTGTGGATAACTATGTGGATAATCCTGTGGAAAAGCTGTCCACGAAATTGTGAATAAGTCGGCACCATTTTGGTGCGATTCGCCTGCAGGCGGCGTGGAGGTCGCGCGGCCTTAAGCGACCGTTGCGCGTAGAGGGTGGCAGAATGGGGCCATGGGCGAGGAACAACCATCAGCACCTGCGCAGCCGCCTGAACCACCGCCACGGCGTCCGGCTCCGCCACCACCACCACCTCAGCCCGCCGACGTGCCTTTCAGAACTTCGTTCCTCATGCTGCCCCCCGCTCCAGCACCGCTGCGTAGCACAGCGACGCGACGGGATGCGTCGGCCCCTTCGAGCGGCTGCCGAAAACTCACGGTGGCGACGAGTGCGCTGCCCCAGGGATCACGAAGGCGCGGGCGACGCCGTGCTCGATCGTCTTGTGTCATGATCAGCGGGCGGGAGCGAGCAGACGCAAGCGCTTTCCCCTGGGGTTAGCGCCATACAGTCGGACGCTTGTGGCTGTCCGCTTCCGCTCGCGCGCTGTCTCCCCGGTACATCGAGCAGCGCTACACGGCACAGCGGGCACGCCCGCAGCGCGCGCACCACGCGCTGGAAACGCCGGTGACATAGCGGGCATTCGAGCAGGTCAGTTTCGGTGTAGTGTCGACGCATCACAGCCACACTTCGACGATCACGGGATCGTCGCCGGCCATCCGGTCGAGTCGCACTAAACCGGGCGGCAGCGGCGCCCGTAACGCCTCCAGCGAGTCGGCCGCGAGGTAGTGCTGCTCCGCTTGCGTATGGCCGCGCTCGACCCGATAGGGGCGCGCGATCCATTGCGTGGGGAAGTCATTGGGGAGAGCGTAAATGGTCCAGATGATAATGGCCTCCGTCATGGTGTAGCCTCCTTGATGTTTTGATCAGGCCGCAAAATTAAAAAGCCCCCGCCGAGCTCGCGCACGACAGGGGCCTTTTTTTGTCTCCGCTTGTGTGCGGGGAAATCTTACAGCAAGCCGCGCTCCGATAGGCTGTTGACTTCAGTCCCGCCGACTATCAGGTGATCCAATAATTTCACGTCGATCAGCGCGAGCGCTTCCTTGATGCGCGTCGTGATCAGTTCATCGGCTTGGGATGCCGTGGCATTTCCGGATGGGTGATTATGCACGCAGATAACCGCCGCGCTATTCCAGCGAATGACGGAGCGCACCACTTCGCGGGCGTGGACGCTCGCGCCGCTGATCGTGCCGCGCGACAGTTCCTCGAAGTGGATCAGCTTGTGACGATTGTCCAAGTGTGCGAGGCAGAAAACCTCCCACTCGCACGCGCCCAAGAGAGCCGGCAGCAAGCGGCGCGCGCTCTTAGTACTCGACCAGTCCCCCCCGCGTGTTAGCACGCGAGCCACGGCGGATGTCGCCGCTGCGATCAGCTGCGCGTCGCTCGCGCGCGTATAACTGCCGCCCGCGTCCTCCACATACAGCTTCGACGGCGCCGCCTCCTTGTAGCGGCGTTTCATCGCTTCACTTCGACGCGCGCGTCGGCGAGTGTGCCCGTGTAGTGCAAATCGCGCTCGACGGGAAGGCCGAGCTTGCCGCGCACCGATTGCAGGTCTGACAGCATGACGCTACCGAGCTCGGGGAAGCCCATCCCCAAGTCACACAGCCCGAACAGACACCAATCGCCGTCGTAGTTTTCCCCGTCGAGTATGTACCAGGTACATTGCGCGTCAGGCGTGAAGTACTTAACGACGATGGGCCGCTCGGTCTCGGGCAGCGTCACACTTTCGAGGCGCTGCAGCTGCGCGGCAATCTCGTCGGTCATCAAAACATTAGCGTCGATCAGATCGAGAGTCATACTTAGATTCCTTATGTGTTAAAAATGATCAGATGCAGACAGCCGAACGCTTGCCGGTACAGTCCGGCTCCGCATTCGTCGAGTCCGTACAGACAGAACGGCTGTTGATTGCCGATCGCGGGCGAGGGGGAAAAGCTCTCAGGCATGGGCGCGCCGACCGGCAGTTCGAGCGCTGATGCATCGACGCCAAAGCGATGCAATGAAAGCTCGACGAGCCCCTGAGGATGGCCGCTCATACGAGTTTCACCTTGCGCGCGAGCGCGCGCATGACGGTCGTGTATCCGTGCGACTCGAAAGCCACGCTTACGATCGCTTGAGCCGCTTTGCCCTCCGCGCGCGCACGCTCCCCACCGAATCCCCCGTCATAGAGGCGATCAGCGTCCAAGCTGACTTCAAGCGCGCCGCTGTTGGAAATCGGGTCCGGCATGTCGGACTGGATGTAGGCCCAAGAGCGATGCAGGGCACGGGAGACAAGCGCAAGCTCGTCAGCTGTAAAGATAGACCGGGGCGGCGTTGCGGCCTTCACGCGCGCGCTGATGCGAGCAGCTGCGGCGCGTGCTGCCTTCTTGCCCATGCGCGTCATGAGAGCACTCCCTGTGGGGTCGACGCTGGCTGTCTGCGTCGTTCGCGCTCTATCGCTTGATACTGCCGGCACAGCTGCCGGTCCTTGAACATCGCGAACGACTGCCAGCTCGGCTGCGTGTTATAGCCGCTCATGTCGCGACCTCGATCCAAGTGCAACGCTGGGACTGTGCAATTCGCTTGGCTTTGCGCAGCGCTTCGCTGTACGTCATCGAGCCTTTGATCCAGACCGGCTCGGCCGCGCTGTCGAAATAAAACGCCCACATTCCCCAACCGCGTGGCCGGTGCCCGTGCGCGCAGACATACTTCGATACGCTGACGTGAATCATCGAAAGCGCGAGCTTCGGTAAATTCGCGATGCGGCAGGCCTCGACGTATGACGCCTCGGTCGTGTAGTTCATTGGGTCGAGAATGATGTTTGATCGCTTCATGATTGATTCTCCAAAGGGCAGTTTTCGATGGTGATCCCGTGCTGTTTCGCGAGTGCGCCGCCCTTCGCTGTGAAGCGAATCCAAGTTAGTCCGTCGCTTGTGAACGTTTCGATCAGCTTCGCGCGCTTCAGCTGCGTCAAGTTTCCCCTCTGCTCTTTCGTGCCCCCGACATTGCCGCCGACGAGCGGCGAGCCGGTCCAGTTTTGTGCATCGTTCGCGTACATCAGAAACACAGCGAGAGATTCCGCTGTGATCGGCTGCGGTGCGCGGCTCATGACTTGCACCGAAGCCAGTTCAATTTCACGCCGACCTCTTCGTCGCTGTCGTCGCTGATCAGTTCGCGCGCGCTCGTGATCGCGCTATCGCGTCGCGCTTTGTCGTGTCGGTCTGATGCCTCGATGACTTCGCGCAGCGCAATTTGGAGTTTCATGTTTTCATCACGCACAGCGACGACATCGGTCAGTGCGCTTGCGAGCAAGTGCGACATCAGGGGGGCAGTCGGGCACCGACACCAACGAGCGACAAGCTCGATGGCTTGCCGCAGATTGGCGTCCACTTCGGTCAGACGAGAAGTCGATATTGACGCTCATGATTGCACCGGCACGATCGCGAACGTTGCGGCGTCGACTGTCGCGATACACTCGCCGGCGCTCGTCCAAATCGACAAGTCCGCGCGAATGTGTCGGGGCGCGTCGGCGATCTTTTCGATAGCTGTCTCGATGTCCGACGTGTAGTGGTGCGCTGTGCCGTCGCTTAGCTGCATCACATAGAAGTTCACTTGGGTCATTTAATTTC
>QGNH01000640.1_pt1 | contig 36587 bp, 75 predicted proteins | sample 1735481 | NCBI WGS metagenome assembly QGNH01 (sample SAMN09239004, study PRJNA386568) | Viral metagenome, whole genome shotgun sequencing project. | reverse complement strand
CACCTACCCCAACCCGGGGTTCGCGTCAGGAGCAGCACCGTTCCTTGCGCTTGCGTCGTCGCTGCATTCCACGGGCGGGCAGGACGTTCTCACCTGGCCCGGGGGGAGTCCCGGTTCGACCCTCAAGGCGATCACCGTCCCCGGGGCGGTCGGCACCTGCGTCGGCGTCGGCAGCGCGTGGGCGAACGTTGGCGCTCCGATCATCGTCATGGCCCAACCCGGCGCGGCCGGCCAGGTCCAGTTCCAGGCCTGGGACACCGCTGGCAGCCCGGGGGCGGGCGTGACGGTCAACTTCAACTATCTGGTGTGGGGCACCTGACGGATGGACTACACCGGCGACATGGATCGCGCTCGGATGAGCAGGGTCGGTCCCTTCAATAGCTGCAGGTAGGAGCCCTTCCATGAGCATCGGCCCCCCACCCCCCGCGCTCCCGCCGACCGACCCGTACGGCCTGGACATCGCCTTCGACGCGACGGGCGACATCCGCATCACCCAGTCAGGCAGCCTCGGCCTCGTCACCGGCGTCTACAACGCCGCGCAGGCGATCTTCCTACGCTTCAAAACCCAGCCCGGCGAGGTCCCCCTACACCCGTTGTATGGCAGCCAGCTCGGCGGCAGCCTGATCGGAGCGAAGACGAACATCACCGGCATCGTGCAGGAAGCCAACGCCGACCTCGCCCAGATGCTGTCCGACGATCCGAGGTTCAACGCCGCGAGCGTCCTCAACTACACCCGCCCCGCGTCGACCAACTACCCCGAGTCCGTCGCGCTCTCGATCCAGGCCACGCTCGCGGGCGGGGAGCAGCTGATCCTCTCAAACGTGACCGACCCGTCACCGTCAGACGTGAGCCTCCCGCAGTTCGTTGACCCGACGATCGACCCGACGCTCACCTATGACCCCCTGGCCGAGCAGGAGTTCTTCGCCGACCAGCCCGAGTTCGACACGCTCCAGGACCTCAACTCCCAGCAGTCGATCATCGACGACTACCCCGGCAGCAGCATCCTCGGAACGGGAGGCTAAGTGGCTCCGACCCAGACCGTGTTCATGCCCGTCGACACCGTCCTGGGCACCGAGATCGCAGCCATCCAGAACGCCGGGTCGGCAATCACCGACTTCACCACCGGCTCCGGGGCCCGAACGCTATGCGAGGCGATCGCGATCGTCGTGTCGGGCGGGTCGGCGGTCGCTGACCAGCTCCAGCTCGACTCCTACCTCGACACCGCGACCGGCTCAGCCCTGGACGCGCTCGGCGCGAACAACTGGATGGTCCCGCGCCTCCCCGCCGTGCAGGCCGCCGGGGAGATCACCATCACCCGCCAGAACACCTCGGGCGCGCTGACGCTCGCAGCGGGCTGGTCACAGCTCGCGACCGTCCCCGCGTACGTCGGCCAGCTCGGCGTCGCCGTCCTGACGACCGAGGACGCCGACTTCGCCGACACCGTGGCCAGCGTCACCGTGACCGCCCAGGCCGTCCTCGGTGGCTCAGCGGGGAATCTCGGCGCCAGCACGTACCTGATCCCGCTCGCACCCGTGAGCACGATCAGCAGCCAGAACGGGTTTCAGGTCACCACCGCTTTCGATGGCGGCGTCGACGTCGAAACCGACACGGCGTACCGCACCCGGATCCCGATCGCCGTGCAGGGCCGCGTCCTCGGGCGCGCCGTCAGCTTCCTTGCGGCGGCGCTCGGCGTCCCCGGCGTCCTGTCCGCCGCCGTCCTATCCGCCGGCATGGAGCGCGGCAACTCGACCACCGTCCCGGTCGGCTCCGTCGAGGTCTACTACCAGGGATCCCTCGGCCTCCTATCCGCCGTCACATCCGCTGTGAGCAACGCCGCGGCGCTGAACCAGACCCCCGCCACGTTCGCGTCCGTCGCGCTGACCAGCCCCCGCGGGCAGGAACGGACCGTCGCCGCCCTGACGGTCTACTGCCAGCCCGGCGTCGACACCGTCGCGCTCGCGCTCGCGGTCACCGCCGCCCTGCAGGCGTATGTCGACGGGGCCGGGGTCGGCGTCAACGTCACCTACGGGCAGGCCGTCCAGGCCGTCCTCGCCGTCCCTGGCGTCGCCGACCTCGCCCTTCCGTTTACGACGTTCTGTCTTTACGGCGGATCGGGGGCGGCGGACATTTCCATCCTGTCTGATTCGTATGCCAACCTGGCCGCCGCGGACTGCACGATCACGGTCACGGTACTGCCGTGACCCCGCTTGTCGAGGCCCCCGATTTCGAGCCCGCCCTGGCCGACCTGCAGGATCACCTCCCGTTTTGGTGGAGGACGCAAGACCCCAGCAGCCAGATCTTCGCGCTACTGACGGGCATCGGATCCACGATCGATCTGCTCTCCGCGCTCTGGCAACAGCCCTACCTGGACCAGGTGCTGACCACCGCGAGTCCCGCGGGCGTGATGCGCAACTTCCAGCTCGCGTGGGGCCTGACCAACGAGCAGGTCTCAAGCGTCCAAGCGCTGCTCGTGGCCTACATCCAGCTGCTGGCGTCCGACGACGGGTCGCTGCAAGCCGCCACCAACGCCCTATCGGCGCTGCTGACCGTCCCGGCCGGGCACGCGGGCCTCACCTACCCGGTGCTGATCTTCCCGCCCGACGGGTCAGGGCTCCAGTTCCCCGCCGACGGAGCTGGGCTCACGTTCGGCGTGTTCCCGCTGCTGTACATCGAGATGGACTACCTGACGTACACGATGACCGTGTACGTCCTGGACTGGCTCGACTTTGACCGGCCGACGTTCGCGCGGGAGGTCCAGCGGTTCGTGCCGGCCGACTGGAACGCCGCCACTGTCGTGGAGGTCGCGATCCTGCCGTGGACGATCACCCAGCTCGAAGGCACCTACCTCACCGTCACGGACGTTGAAACCGTGTTCGCCACCGTTACCGATGTCGAAGGGGATGTCGCCTGATGCCACTCCGGTGCGGCCCGCCGATGTAGTTCATGACGCCTCGGCGCTGAACGGCATGTGCTCGGCGCGGAAGGATGCTGCGACGGTACCCGCCTCGGCCTCGTCGGGGAAGTAGCCGAGATAGTGCTGACGACCGTCGAGCTGTACCTGCGCCTTCCACTTCCGGTGCTGCTTGTCCCAGCAGACGCCGCGATACTGCGAGCTGCTGCCAGCATTCGCAGGGACGTTCTGCTGGTTGTCCTTTTCGGCGCGTTCCGCGATGCGCAGGTTCTCGCGTCGGTAGTCCAGTCGGTCACGGTTGACGTGGTCGCCCTGCCGCGGGTCTCCCGGCTCCAGGCCGAGGATCGCGCGGTGCATGAGGACCGTGCGCTGCTTCCGGGCCCGTCCAGCCAGCCATTCATTGCGCATCGCATAGCCATCGGCGCCGAGACACCATCGCCACTGGCTCAGCCACTCGAAGTCCACAGCATCAACGAGCGCGTAGGCCCGGATCGTCCCGTCACGGCGCCGCAGCGGTATGCGGGCGTAGTCTGAATCCTGCATCGAAGCCAATCCCTTCGGTGTCGGGCCCCGGGGCGGTGAGACGTCGCCGGGGCCGCTTGATTTGGAGTCCAGATTCTACCTGTCAAGCAGGCCCTTCGCCTGCTCAAGCGGACCATTCCGCGCTTCCCCGAGAGGACGTGACCTGATGCCAGCAACCTATGGCGCTCTTGGATTGCTCGCACCCGTCGGCGGGGACTTCCCCCAGGAATATCGCCTCGCGATCACGCAACACGCCGAGCTGCTCGGGAACGGTCCGCTGGCGCCCGTCGTCGCCTCGACCAGCATGACCGCGGCGCCGTTCACGGAGGTGATCGCCGCCGGCGGCGTCACCGTGACGCTGCCTGCTGCGACGGCAGGCACGCTCATCGGAGTGGTTGGGGGCAGCACCGCGACCGCCTCCACCGTGAGCAGCAGCGGCGGCGCCCTGATATATGGCGTGGGCATCTCGGCCTTGGGGAAGACGACATTCCCGCTGTCGAACATGACCGGCGTCCTACTCTTGGTTATCGGAACCGCCTGGTACATCGTCTCCGGCCAGCAGGACACCGGCTGGGTGGCGCTGACACTCGCCTCTGGCATTGTTGCCTCCGGCGCACCCACCGCGACCCCAGCCGCACGGCTTAGGGGGGACAAGGTCGAGCTTTCGGGGACGCTCAACACCTCGAGTGGATCATGGGCATCGAGCACGACATTCGCTACGGTGCCCACCTCAATGATTCCGCAATACTCGGCGAACTTCACGTTCGCGGCCGACACGCCGACGACCGGCAACGTGGGAGAAGCCGGAGGCGCCCAGCCGGGTCAGCTCCAGACGGCGAGCGCCACGTTCACCGTGTGCTCCCTGGACGGCCTGCGCTACCGCATCAACTAGGACTCGTAGCCGCCATTGACGTCTTGCTTCGCTGCGCCGGTTGCGTGGAGATAGTCCCAGGGACCGGACGATCCGGCGCGGAACCAAGCGGGGAGCGCGAAGTCGCTCACCGTCGCGCCATCGAACTCGTAGGGGTCGTACGCAACCGGGTCGCAGATCTCATCGCCCTTCCCTGACGGGTCTACAAGCATCTCGAGGATTTCGTGAGAAACGGCCACCTGCCAGTCGGCCGGAGCGCCATCTACGGTCACCGTGGCCGCTGGGGTCATATCCCAATCCTGCGAGTGGTAGTCACCGAGCGCGTCGGCCTCGGGCTCCAGGTACAGCCGATAGGCACCCTCCTTCGCTCGGAAGATGAACGAGATCCGTGGCGTACCCCATGCGGGCCGCAGTTGGCTATTGGCCTGCTGTGTGATCGCCGCGAGCGTGACGTCTAGCGTGGCCGCTGGAACGCCAGCGTCGTTGACGACGCGCACGTATTGCGTCACGTCTGATCGTTGAGTCGCCAGCGCGCGGCGCATCGAAGGGAAGGACAGCCCCCATTCCCTCGCCTGCGCGGTGCCCGCGACGCCGAGCGAGAAGACCAGCGCGACGCTCACGATGACGATGATGAGCTTGCGGGTCATGGCGCGGACTGCCGCACGGGCAGGTTTATCGGCAACTCGCTATGAAGCAAGCCGCAACCCTCATCGAGGCCAACCGCGAACGGCACCGGCCCGGTCCACTGGAAGTTGTTCCCGGCACTCGTGACCGACGTCCGAATCGTGCACATGCTCGTGCCCGCGATCGAGTTCTGAATCGTGGTCGAGCACGTCCAGTCGAGATCATCCGGGGTGGTCGGGTTGCACTGCGTGTCCACGGCGAAACGCAGCTTTCCCTTGAAGTAATTGCGGATGTTCGCGTCGGCTTCGCCGGTAATGGCTCGCTCCAGGGACAGCTCGTCCCGGACGACGACCGACTGACCCGACGCCGAGGAAGTCTGGCCGCCCGCGGACGCCCCGCACCCGCCCGCCAGCAGACCACAGACGCCGACGGCCCCAAGCACGAGAGCGCGGCGAAGCCCAACCTCAACTCCGGTCATGGCTTGCCTGATTTCTGCTCGGCCGCTAGCCGCTCCTCGATCGCGCGTCTGATCCAGACGGTCCGGGGCACGTCGCCGCGGGCTGCGTCGATCGCTTGGAGGAGTTCGGAGGGCAGTGGTAGTTGGATGCGTTCCATATACACCAACATACACCTGTGTAGCCCGATGTCAATGGGTGCGAGCCACAAGCCGTAGTTGTCCGCACCCCCGCTTGCCCGCCCGCCTCGATAGCCCGCCGTTTCCCCGAGAGGACTGATGCACCATGTCGCGCTACGCAACTTTTGTCAACGGAGGGGCGTTTCTCCCGAGTTCGGCGAACGCCATGGAAGATGACTATGAGGCAGCTTTTGGGACCTACAAGCAGCTCTCAGAGCGCAGCGTCGACCTTGCCGGGGGTGCGACGGCCGGCACGTACTGGCTCACGCCGTCGGGCATCGCGGTCGCGGGCCCGATCACGAACTCCCCGAGCCTGATCTGGCTTGACCCGGCGCGCTGCTGGACCGACGCGTACACCAGCGCGGTCAATCCGCGGTCGGTCTACTGCAGCCTCGCCGCGGGCCTGATCTCCGGGACGCCGGCTGTCGGGACGGTGACGTTCACCGCGGGGCTGTACGCCGTCACCGGTGAGGCCGCGGGCGCGGTCACGTTCGCTGGCACGCCGATCTCAGGGTCGACGGTCACGATCACCAGCCCCGCCGCTTCGAGCGTTGAGAATGCCGCCTACTCCGGGGACTTCGCCGCGCCGGCCGCCGGGTACTACGGCCTCGGAGTCGCAGTCTCGGCGACGCTCGCGGCCACCTCGCTCGTGCAGATCCTCGCGTCCCTGTCGTACAGACAGGTTTAACCATCTCGCAGGAGGAGGGCTCGATGGCTGACGATACGAGCAGGCCGACGCCTGACCCGACGTCAGATGTGAGTCCACGACCGGCGATAGACGACCTTCTCAACGGTGGACCGTGCGATGCCGAAGTCGACGGCGAGATCGTCGAGCTTGGCGCCATCGGAGAACTGGCGCCTCATAGTCCGAACCCGATCCTCGGTGAGCTTGGCGTTGTAACGACCCTCGCCACGGGAGAGCGCTTCGGGATGGAGAACGGCTCCGTTGATCTTGGCTCCGCGGCCCTTGGCTTCACGGTCGGTGGTGTTGTCCTGCGTGGTGCCCTCCCAGAGATGCCCACGGCGGGGCCGCAGGACGCCGTTGACCTCGTAGAACCCGACCTCATCGTTGCGGACGCACGTCCGAACATCGCAGGCGTGGAGAGCCTCCATCCCGGCCTGGAGTGGACGCCCGAGCGCCTGTTCGAGGGCGAACCGATGGGCCATGCCGCCGCGACGGAAAGTTCCCGTACCCAGCGGTGTTGACGTATCCGGTGAACAGCCAGCAGGCCGCCGACTTCTCAACCCGAGCCCAGAAGCGACGTTCTTCGTCGGCGGCGCGAGTCCACAGGGGATCTCCGTGCTTCCTCCATGCTTGGTAGTGCTTGCCACACAACCCGCGAGCCCATGCCGATCGGTTGCACCCGGCAATAGTGCAGGTCTCCTCCATTGTTCAATGGTACCACGGAAGGGTGAGGAGTAAATGGCTGGAGAGAACCCTCCCGTGCCGGATCCCACGGTGCTCACAACGGAGCAGCTCCTACGGGAGATCTCGAACGCGACAGACTTCGTTGACGCTCAGCTGAAGCGGGTCGAGGATGTCGCCGGTGAGAAGTTCGATTCGGTCGACAAGCAGTTCGAGCTTGTGGAGCGTCAGCGCGTCGAGCAGAAGCTCGATACCGCTACAGCCGTCGCGGCGGCGCTCGCTGCCGCCAAGGAGGCCGTGACCGAGCAGACCGCGGCATCGGAGAAGTCGATCACCAAGTCAGAGACGGCGACCGCTGAGCAACTGCGGCAGCTGACCGCGACGTTCACGACGGCGCTCGGTGGCCTGACGAACATCTTGGACGATCTCAAGGAGCGCGTCGGGAAGATCGAGTCACGCAAAGAGGGCTCGAGCGAGTTCGGCAAGACGCTGGTCGCCATCGCGGGGCTGGCGCTGAGTGTGGTGCTGGTCATCGCGACGATCGCCGCCCTAACCCACGGCTTCACGAAGTGAGCCCCCTAGCCCCATCAGAAAGGACCCCCGAATGAGACTGCTGCTGTTCATCGCCGTCGTCCTGCTCGTGCTCGCCCTGATCTGCCTGCTCGTGCCTACCGCCATCGCCGGGCAGGGATGGCCGACATGGACCGTCGCCGGACTGCTGTTCTGGGCGATCGACTCTCTGCTCGGCGGCTACGTGTTCACCGCGCCCGCTCGCTAGGCAAAGCCCTAGCCCCCCAAGGAGGCCCTGATGCTCTGGACCATTCTCGTGGTCGTGCTGGTCGTTGTGCTCATTCTCGCCGTGATGCGCGGGCGTGTCTGATGACCGCGCTGATCACGCAGTACGACTCGATCGTCCCGTCAACCATCCCATCGGACGCTGTAGCTGTCGCGGGCTACGTCGGGGGCAGCTGGCCGGACTACTCGATTCTCGTGGCGCTGTTCCCGAAGGCGCGTCACAAGAGCGTCTGCGTGTCGGCCGACGAGGACGGCGACGTGCTCGACATCGAACACGGGGACACGGAGCCCACGAACACCCAGGCGATCGTCACGTGGTACAAGCGCCAGAAGGCACGGGGGCTCGAGCGTCCCGACCTGTACGCCGACGAATCCGACATGCCTACCGTCGTCGCGGGGATGACCGCATCGGGCATCCCTGAGTCCGAGTACGACCAGTGGATGGCATGGCTCGGCGCGGCCGTGCTGCCCGCGGGCGTGAAGGCTCGCCAGTACACGTTCACCGCGCTCGGCCGCAATCTCGACGCGAGCATCTGCGACCCGGCGTTCTGGTCCTCGACGCCGTCGCCGCCTGCGAAGAACACGATCAGCTACGCGAAGTTCGACGCCGGCACGTTCGTGGTGAACAAGCTCAAGCTGGACGAGCGCGCGGTGGTCGAGCGCTATGACAAGCTCCGCGCCACTCAGACCGCGACCAAGCATCCCCACCGGGCGCAGCTGGCGGTTCTTCGACTGCACCTGAAGTGGCTCGCCGGTCGCGTGTCCACGGTCGCGCATGCTCAGCCGCGGCAGAACGGGAAGCCGTCATGGAACCTCGATCATCGCGGCTACCGCTTCCAGCAGATGATTCATCGGTCGCAGGGCCAGCGGTTTGTCTGATGGCTATGACCGACCAGATCACCTACGTCGCGCTCGTCCAGCAGGGGATGGTTCTCGACCAGCGCGCACTCGCGACCGGCACCGACCAGCAGGAGTTACAGGCGCTCGCCCGATCCGAGGCCGCGGTGCTCAATGCCGGGGCGTCGATGACCGTGGCCTACACGGCCGTCGTGCTGGAGATCCCGAGCGCCTGATGCCCCCGTTCGTGCTCTACACGTACACGACCGTCGACGGCGCCGAACAGTGCTACGCGTACGCCGCCCCCGACGCCGCGACCGCGCAAGCCAAGGGTGAGCAGCTCGCGCGGATCGCCGCGCAATCCGGACAGCCACCCGTCGGGTTCATGGTCCTCCCGCTTCAAGTCCTGCCCGAATAGCGAAGGAGCCCTCGTGTCTGCACACGCCTACGGCTGGAACGCCCAGCGCCCTGACCACCGCGACCGGTACTTCGACCTCGAGGAACCAGTCCTGCGCGCGCACCAGCTCCCCGCCAGGGCGGATCTCTGGCCGCATGTCCCGCCGATCTGGAATCAGGCGGCGCTCGGATCGTGCACCGCGCACGGGTCGCTGCGGGGCTTCCTGACGGAGGCGATCAAGCAGGGCGTCTCGATGCCGATGCTATCGCGGCTCATGCAGTACTTCGACACGCGGGATGTCGAGGGCACGACCGACTCGGATTCGGGCGGCCAGGTCCGTGACGCGATCAAGGTGCTCGCCACCGACGGCTGCGCGCCCGAGAGCGAGTGGCCGTACGACATCGCCAAGTTCACCCAGCGGCCGCCGACGCAGGCCTACGCCGACGCCAAGCAGTACATGAGCGTCAAGTACCAGGCCGTGCGCGTCGGAGGGCCCGGCGCGCCGATGCGGACCGCGCTCGCGTCCGGGCTGGCGATCGTGTTCGGCTTCAGCGTCCCGCAGTCGTTCGAGGACGGCTCGTGGGATCCCGCCTCAGAGCCGCTCCCGCTTCCTTCCCCCGACGAGGGGTTCATCGGCGGTCACTGCGTCGCGGTCACCGGCTACGACTTCTCCGGGCGCACGCCGTACTTCATCTGCGACAACTCGTGGGACACGGGTTGGGGCGGAACATGGGGCGGCGAGGGATGCGACGGCGGCCGGTTCGCGTTGACCGCGGACTGGTTCTCGCCCTACCTCGGCCTCGCTTCGGACTTGTGGGTAGTCCAGGCGGTCCGGTGAGCATGCCATGGGCCTGCTATCCGAGCCGCCTGCTCGGGTTGAGACGGGCGTGCACCACAACGCCGCGATGCTGCTACGCCAACGCGGGATCACCGTCACGCAAGTCGTCCGGGTCAACAGCGACTCGATCCTGTATCTCGGTTCCCGGCGCCGGCCGATGACGGCATGGCTGACGTATGTCGGCGCGCGGCTCGACGTCAGACCCCAGTCGGGTTTTCCGGCGTTCCCGCTGGCGGGTCTCATCCCGGAGCCGCTGCTCAGTCGCAACGCGGCGCTCGACGACATGGACGGCGCGTGACCCCGGCCCGGATGGAACGCGTCCCGGCGGGCGAGGATGCCGCCGGGGTGATGCCCGGCGACATTCTGCTCTGCCACCGCCGGGGGTTCGTCAGCTGGGTGATCCGGCTCGGCGAGCGACTGCGGCTACGTCGCGCCGACGTGTCGCACGCCGCGTTCTGCGAGACGCCCAGCACCACCATCGAGGCGCTGGCCCGCGGCGTGGTCCGCGCGCCCCTGACGGCCTACCGGCCCATCGAGTACTGGATCGTCCGGGCCGGGCTGACCGGCGATGACGCGGCGCAGGCCGTCGCGTTCGCGCGGTCGTGCGTCGGCGAGCAGTACGGCTGGCTGACCGATCTCGGGATCGCGCTGCGGTTCCTGACGCCCGGCCGGGGGCTGTGGTTCGGAGTTGAGGGCACACAGATCTGCTCGGGCCTGTGCGCGGAAGCGCTCGTGCGCGGCTGGGTGATCTACCCCGTCGACGCCGCCTCGATCAGCCCGCAGGAACTCTTCAACTTCTACTCGGTCTCGACCTCAAGTCCACCCTCAGCCTTACCTCGAAGCTCTCGAAGGGAGCCCTCCACCATGCAGAATGAACAGAGCGTTATCACGCAGTTGCTCACGGCGCTGGCCAGCCTCCTCGGTCCGCTGTCGCCGTTCGCGAAGGCGATCGTCCCGGCCGGGCTCGCGCTCGTCGTCGCCGTCGTCAACTCGCTGTTCGCGGGCAGCGTCAACACGCTGTCGCTGACGATCGCCGGCTCGGGCCTGGTGCTCGCGCTCGTCGCGTACCTCGTGCCCAACCTCGCCAAGCCCGTGCCGGTCCCGGCGCCGGCGCCGCTCGTGCCGCCGGTCGTGAGGTGAGCAACCTGAACCGGATGCTGGATGAGCGGGTCGCGTACCCGCCTCATCCGCCGCGGAAGTCCAGCAGGACCTACGTCAAGACGCACCACCACCTGGTGTACGTGCTCGACGCGCCGTGCTGGATCTGCGGGGTGCGGCACTCGACCGGCGGGGCGATGGAGACGCATCATTATCGCTTCGAGTGGGCCAGCCAGTTCGGCCTCGATCTCACCAAGGTCGAGGCGGACTTCCCGGACCTGACCGACCGTGCGAAGCTCGCGGAGTGGGTCGACTCGGAAGGCAACATGCTGGTGCTCTGCGCGGTTCACCACCGAGCGAAGTACGAGGGGATCCACGAGATCACCTATCCCGCGTGGCTGCTCCAGCGCTACCAGGGCGCGGAGTTCGCGTTCATCGAGCAGCACGCCGCGCCGCGGGCGCACACGCCGCTGCTCGCCGCCTGATCTTCCCGCGGCTCTAACCGGCCGGCGGGAACCCGCGCGCGCTGGACGTCGAGGGCCAGCGCGCGCACCCTTCTGAGCCTCTCGGCTGCGTCACCCTTCGGGGCGGCCAGCTGGGAGGCTCTCTTTCGTTCCGGGCTAAGTCCTGGACGCATGATCGATTGCACCGCTCAAGGTCCGTCGACATAATGCCTATATTCGGGTGATGACGGAGGAACGGGGCGCAACGATGCATCTCATGCCGCAGCAGGGCTCGGAACCTACCGTCGAGATTCCCGCGTTGCCGGTCGTCCTGTCCGAACTGGTGGACTTCCTGGATGACCGGATCATTCCTCGCCTTTCCGCTTCTTGCGAGTGGCGTTGGGTCGCCGTTCAGCTTCGACGCGAGCTCGCTCGAGCGCTCCAGCGCGTCTGATCGACTCAATCAGGTCTCTGAAGGCGGGCTCGCTGTCCTCGCGCTCGTCAAGTTCGGCTAGCGCTGGTGCGGTAAGCGGCTTGTCGCCGTCCCGTATCCAGGACTCAAGGCTCATCTGGTAGATGGTGCGCGGGTCGTCGATGCCGGCGACTTTGGCGTAGGCCGCGGCGTACAACTCGAGCTCGGCGGCCGGCCACGTCTGCCCGGATTCGAACCGTTCGGGGGCTGAGGATTTACGACCCAGCTCGTCGGCGACAACACCGACGCCGACCTTGGCGTGCATGCGTAGGTCGATGCACGCGGCGACGAAGTAGGGCTGAAGCCGGCGTCCTTGGCGGCGGTTAGCAGGACTATCGGACGTCATGCCGACGCAGACTACGCCATGGCGCCACGTCGTGTCAAGGAGGTTAGATGGAGGTTTCTCGCTGGAACCTCCCCAGATTTACATAATCCGGCAACTCTACGCCGTGGCCCCTTGACGTAGTACCACGCCGTGGTCTAGTATCACGGCATGGTCGAAAATCGAATCCAGATGCTCCGCACGATGGCGAAGCTCAAGCCGGTCGACATCGCCTCGGCACTGGGCGTCGGCGAAAACACCGCCAGGCGGTGGGAGAAGGGCTCGGTCCAGATCCCCGACGTGCAGAAGCTCGCGCTGGCTGAGTTCTTCGAAGTCAGCGTCTCGTTTCTCATGAATTGGGACGCCCGCGAGCCCAACGGCAACGGCAACAACGGCCAGAGCGAGGTGGCGGCGTGATGTGCCGTCAGCCCACCCCGACGTTCCATCGCGGACCCCATGAGATCCGCCGGCTGATCGACGTCGAGCAGGGAGCCGGTCCCGACTCCGCCGGTTCCCTGCTGGACGCCCGTCAACCCACAACGAAGGGACAGCCCCATGGCCTACCGCACCGGCTGACTCACCGTGTCGGCCTCGAGGTGGCTTCCGGTGGTCTCACCTTCTCCTCCATCACCGGAGGCCACCTGGGCGCCGATCACGCGCCCCCACGGCCGACGTGTTCGCCCCCCCCGAGCACGTCGGCCCCTACTTCCCGGCCATCGCTCGCCCACCGCGAGCGCACCCTTGACCAGCGCGACGAGGCTCGGTTCGAGCCCGAGGACGGTGACTGATGGACGAGATCGTGTTCCTGCGCGAGACGTTTCGGCGCGAACTGGTCAAGGTGGTCGAGCTGCTCGACAAGGCGGCCGAGGAGTACGACCCCGAGGCCGACGCCCCGGTAGCCGACGTCGTCGCGCTCACGTCGCTGATGTTGAGCCCAGCCCAGGAGCAGTTCGCCGACGCGCTGACTCATCGGATGGATCTGCGCATGGCCGCGAAGGGCGACTGATGGCTGAGCCTGTGATCATCGTCCTCGCGTGGAGTCTCGGGCTCCCCGCGGTGATCTTCGCGATCCTCGGCCTGGTCTACCTGCGCCAGGAGCGTCGGCGTGACCACGGGCCGCTTGGGCTGCTGATCCGCTTGCAGGACCTCGACGACCACGAGCCGCCAGCCGAAAGGCGTCACGGAGGAGGGTCGCTGTGAAGTTCTCGGCGCAGCTGATCGACACATTGGATGAGCGCCAGGTCACGGTCACGATCGACGCCCCGAGCTACGAGGCATGCGTCGCGGTGTTGGGCCACAAATACCCCTACCCGCGCTTCGTGCGGATCCCCGACGACCTCCTGCCCGATCCGCAGATCCCGCTCGGACTATGTCAGTGCGGCTGTGGTCAGCCGACATCCCTAGCGAAGGACACGAACAGGCCCCGTGGCTATCTGAAGGGGCGTCCAAAGAGGTTCGTCATACCCAGCCACGGGCGACGCGTGCTTGGTCGTTCGTATGTGGTCGAGTCCGTGACTGGCTGCTGGATCTGGCAACGGAAACTCAACGAGACGGGCTACGGCCTATTCCGTACCCAAGCCGACGGCAAGTGCAAATACCCATACGCCCACCGGTATTTCTACGAGCGCACGTTTGGCCCGATCGCCGAGGGCCTCCATCTTGACCATCTCTGCCGGACCCCGGCTTGCGTCAATCCGCTCCATTTGGAGCCTGTGACGCCTGCGGAAAACACGCGGCGCGGCCTTGGGACAAAGCTCACGGCCGACGCCGTAGCCGAGATCCGTCGGTCGGCTGAGAGCCATCGTGACTTGGCCGACCGATACGGCATTTGTGCGCGATACGTCGCCAACTTGCGCTGTCCGCAATCGCCCGCCTGGGCGGACGTCCGATGACCGGCGTGTTGATCACTGCGGGCGTCATGTCCACCGGCGTCGGCGCGTTCCTGCTCGCCGAGCGACGCAGGGTCGTCGCGTACCGCCGGAAGGTCGCGCAGATGGAAGCGCAAGCCGCTGAGCGGATGCGGCAGGTGCGAGCGGCCCGCGCCGAACTCGAGCAGGCCATGGACGCGACCGAGCGCGTCGACTGCTTGGAGGTCTGGTTCGGGCTTCCCGCTCGGATCCCGGCGCACGAGGCGGGGTCCTGATGGTGCTCGTCGATCCCGTCGTGCTGGATCAGCCCGCGCCGGTCGGCACCAGCCGCGAGACCACCCTCGACGCTCCCGTCCGGCCGTCCTACCCGATCCACGTTTTGCTGGCGCGGGTCGGCGCCACCACCTTGACCGCAAGTGAAGGGCCCGCGGCGCTCGACACGCCCGGGCCCATGTCCCAATCGAGAGGTGACTCGAATGAGCACGCTGGATTCTGACGTAACCACCGGCACGACCGGCACCCTGTCCGTCGCCGACAGCCTCCGCGAGGTCGCGAAGTGGTTGGAGGCTCACCCCGAGCTCGACGTGCAGCACGCGTTCGTCGCGGTCGAGGCGACCGAGCGCGCGGACCTCGAACGGCTTGCGGCGGCGCTCGGCGGGGACCGCGCCCAGGAGCGCGTGCCCTACGGCGACATGGTCGAGATCTCTGGTCGGTTCGGGAACGGCGACGACGAGTACGGCGGCGTCCGCGTGTACGGCCAGATGAACATCAGCCACCAGGGCGTCCACTTTCTCGCGAGCGGCGTGGTCCACGACGTGCGGCTCAACGCGCAGGCCGGTCCCAGCGGCCGGTGGGCGCACTGGGCGCGCTGCTCGTGCGGCTGGTCTCACCGCGGGTCGTATGCCACTCGCGCCGAGGCTCAGACGGTCGCCGACGAGCACACCGCAGCGGTGACGCGATGAGCTGGAACTACGACTCCGAGGATCTCAACTACGACTCCGAGGATCTCGCCTACGAGGAAGAGGTCGAGTACGCCTACCAGCAGGCGCGCGAGCGTGACATGGAGCTCGACGAGGCTGCTCGCCAGCGCGACCGGGACGCAGCCTTCGACGCGGGCCTCGATGCCTACCAGGAGCGCCAGCGCGAGATGGCGGCCGAGTCCGAGGAGCAGGGCAACCGTGAGGCGGTCCGCTCCGACGCCATCCCGCTGACCGTCACATTCGCTGACCTGGTCGTCGGCGACTACATGACCGCCGAGTCCGGCCCAGCTGCGCGCTGGGTGAAGGTCGTCGAGATCGAGAGCCGCCGGAAGTGGACCACCGAGAGCGACCCCGACAAGCTCACGGTCACCTTCCAGACCGCGCAGCCGATCGGCGTCGCGGCGGAGGACCACTGGGTGATCGAGCGCGACCGCACCGACCCGGCGGTCATCGACCAGCGCGTCCGCGAGGACGAAGGAAGGGCGGCATGACCGACCTCCCGTTCACCGAAGCTCAAGCCAGGCAGCTCACGATCCTGCGAGGCCGCGGCTATCTGCTGCGGATCGTCCATCGCAACGAAGACATCCTCCGGCTCGGAGTCGCCGGTCGTGACCCGTCCAACGCCCGGGTCGTCGGCGCGATCGACGCGCGGGGCGAATTCCAGGGCGAACTGCTCGACCACCGGCCCAGCAAAGTCGCGGTCGGCGCGCCACCTGCCGAGGCGTTGCCCGAGGAGGCGGTCTCGTGACGCCCGATCCCGAAACGATCGAGGGGACCGCTACCGACGTGCCGCCCGAGATCGGCGCCGAGGTCACCATCGCCCGAGACGACGCGAGCACGCACGGCACCTTCGTCGCGGTCAACCGCCACGACGAGGATCTCATCGTCGCCGAGATCCGCGGTGAGCTGCTCGGCACGATGGCCTACGAGTTCAATGTCGGCGGCAAGCCCGCGCGCGGCCTGAGCTACGAGGGTGTCAACGCCGCGGTCCAGACCCTGAACGCTCGCGGGATCGCCAGGATCAAGTGCCCGCCCGCGCCGCCGCCCGCATTCGAGGACGTCACCGACGAGGAGGGCGACCCAGCGTGGCAGTGCACCGTGTACGCCGAGGACGAGATGACCGGCGGCGCGGCATGGGGGATCGCCACGCAGAAGAAGTACGCCGCACGTAAGAGTGGGCCGCCGGTCGCTGACACGTTCGCGAAGACCAAGGCGCTGTCCAAGGCGCAACGCAACGCCAAGCTCGCGCTGATCCCCGCGCGGCTGAAGGCCGACATCATCGCGGCGCTGACCAGCGGCCAGATCCAGCGGGTGCAAGCGGCCGAGGCGCCCGCGCCGGCGCTGCCCGCCGAGGACGCCTCTGATGAGGCGCAGGCGCTCGACACCGAGAACGATCGGCTGATCGAACGGCTGATGACGTTCGGGCTGAAGCCGGCGAAGGCGCGGGAGTTGCTGAACTCGGCGCGGACGCTGGACGGCAAGCATCGCCTCCGCGAGCGGCTCACAGAGCTGGTGCAGGAGCGCGAGGCCGCGACCAAGGAGACGGACTCGTGAGCGCCACGACCGCCCCCACGATCCGCCAGAGCTTCGCGGCGACGTTCGATCGCTGCCCGCAGGCGGCGAACCTGTCGCAGAGCTACCCGGGCGCGTCGAGTCACGCGCAGGCGCGCGGGACGCTGCTGCACAAGCTGGCGTGCTGGATCGTCGAGACGTGCATCGCGCGCAACGAGCGGGTGCACGATCCCGACGACGCGAAGGAACGGATGCGGGTGCTGGCCGTCGAGTCGGGGCTGCCGGTCGGCGCCGAGGAGTTCGACGTGCTGATGGGCCTGGCGTGGAAGTTCGCGGCCGAGCACCAGTTCGACATCGAGAACATCGTCGACCTCGAGGAGCAGTACACCTCCGAGGTCGCCGGCGTCACGATCACCGGCCGGCCCGACGTCGTCGAGATCGTCGACCGTGTCGCGACCGTCCGGGACTACAAGACGTCGTTCGTCATCGACCCCGAAGCGGACCTCGACGGCACGTTCCAGGCGCGGTTCTACGCCAAGCTCATCTTCGACGCCTACCCGCACGTTCACGCCGTCCGGCTGTCGTGGGAGTACGTGCGGTGGGGAGCGATCCGCGAGGCGCTGATCGGCCGCGAGGACCTGCCTGAGCTGGAGCTCTACCTCGAGGCGCTGGTCAAGCGGATCGTCCGGTCCCGAGCGCGGGACGAGTGGCCGGCGGTGCCGGGTTCGTGGTGCTCGATCTGTCCGGCGCCGGACGAGTGCCCACTGGTGCTGGCCGAGCGTCGCGACGGCGCGCCGACGGACACGGACCTCGCGATCGAGTACGGCAAGCAGGCCGTCGCGATGGAGGCGCTGCTCAAGCTGCGCAAGAAGCAGTTGCGCGACTGGTGCGGCGAGCACGGCGGTCTAGTGATCGGCGACATGGAGTGGGGGTTCACGCTCGGGTCTGACTCCGAGCGCGTGATCGACAAGCCCGCGCTGCGTGACGCGATGGAGGCGGTCGGCCTGGACTGGCACGCGTTCTTTCAGACCGTGAAGGGGTCGTCGACGTTCAAGGCTCGGAAGGTGAAGGCCGGCGCGTGACCTGGGTTGCGAATCGTCTCTGTGCCTTCGACTGCGAATCCACTGGCGCGGATGTCGAGACGGCGCGGATCGTGTCGGCGGCCGTCGCGTTCGTCGGCGGCGGCGAGGAGACCGAGGAGTTCACCATCCTCGTCGACCCTGGCGTTGAGATCCCCGAGGAAGCGACGGCCGTGCACGGCATCACATCCGAGCAGGCCCGACGCGACGGCACCCCAGCCCCGGCCGCGCTGACCGCGATCGCCGACGAGCTTGAGCGCCGCGAGCCCGGCTGTGCGCTCGTCGCGATGGTCGCTCGCTACGACCTCACCATCCTTGACCGCGAGCTGCGTCGCCATGGCCTCGGCGACGGCTCCCGGTTCGCCCAGGGCGTCGTCGATCCGTTCGTGATTGACAAGCATCTGGACCGATACCGCCGCGGCTCACGCAAGCTCGACGCGCTATGCGAGCACTACGGCGCGACACTCGCCGGCGCGCACGACGCCTGTTTTGACGCCGTCGCCGCAGCGCGCGTGGCGTGGGTGATCGGCAAGCGCGGCCGTGTCATCCGTCGCGAGCGCACCCACCGCGACGCCCGCGAGAACCGCGCGCTTGAGCAGGAGTGGTCAGTCGCGCACTCAGACCTTGACCGGCTGCACGCCGCGCAAGTGCGCTGGGCCCGCGAGCAGGCCGTCGGTCTCGCCGAGTACTTCGCGACCAAGGGCGAGCCGCAGGAGATTGACGGATCCTGGCCGTTGCTTCCACCGCGTCGCGTGGAGGCGCCGAGTTGATCTCCGCCAACGTCGAACGGACAGCTGCGGCTCGTCTTGGCATGGGCGTTGAGGAGTGGCGCGCCCGTCGAGCCGCTGGCGAGAAATGGTGCTATCGCTGTCGAACGTGGCACCCCCGGGCCGCCTTCACAACGAACCGCAGCAAGAGTGACGGTCTCTCGGATCGATGCCGGCTTCGCCGCCCGCAGGATCTCATTGATGATGGCGCAACCCTGCGCGTCCCGCTGCTCGACCAGGACGGCCACGTGCGCGCGTACGCCACGATTGACGCCGACGACCGCCGCGTGGGAGACCGTCGCTGGTGCTACTCCAACGGTTACGTCGTCGGCACGGAGGGCCGGCCGCGACCACGTCTGCATCGGATGATTCTCGGGCTCGACCCGAATGACCCGAGACAAGGCGACCACGTCAACCGTAACCCGCTCGACAATCGCCGGGCGAACCTACGGATTGCCACACACCCACAGAACTCCCAGAACAAGGGATCTTCGCCGGGAAGCAGCTCCGCGTATCGGGGCGTTTCATGGGATCGCCGCCGTCAGCTATGGAAGGCAACCGCTGGCGTGAATGGCCGGCAGGTCCAGATCGGTCGATTCGACTCCGAGAGCGAAGCGGCCATGGCGGTCGCGGCTTGGCGCGCCCGGCATATGCCGTTCTCGTTGGAAGCTCTCCCCGTCCCCACCACCCCAACCCAGGAGGACTGATGGCAACCACCATGGACCCGCCGACCAGCGCCGAGCTCGACGAGGCTCGCGATCGTCTGCGTGACGACGCGCCCGATGGCGCACTGTTCGACGCTCCGTCCCAGTTGAGCTCCGACATCGGCGCCGGCCGGAAGGACGCCCCGGACTTCGCGACGCTGAAGGTCACCGGCGATATCGGCCTGGTCGCTGATCTCAAGCGGCGGCAGAACATCACTGTCACGGTCACCGACCATCTCGGTGAGGTCATCTGCTCCCGGCCGGCGACGGTCACAAGCATCCAGTTCAAGGACAAGACCGACCAGCACGGGGTCACGACGACCGAGCGGATTCACGTCGCGGCGGTGGACTGATGAGCGCGCCCGAAACGACCGACCGCCCGCTGCCGTCGACGCGTATGGAAGCCGCTGCGGAGCGCCTGAAGGTCGAGAAGCCAAAGCGTACGAAGAGTCCGTCGTACATGGTGCTCTGCGCGGAGACAGACGAGCACGAAGGCTTCTGGGCGCTCCTGACGCCCGAGCCGATCGCAGCGCCATCCCGCAAGGCGGCCATCACGCAAGCGGTCGCTGAGCGCGGCAACGGGAAGGCGATAGGCGTATCCGAGCGGTTCGTTGTGATCCCGGCCGATCAGTGGGTCGAGATCACGCGGACGCTCAAGCCCCCGGCCGTGCCGTACGTCGAGGAGTGGGCGTGACGACTGCTGCTGCGCGGTTCTGGGCGAAGGTCAATCGCGACGGTCCCGTTCCCGAACACCGACCCAAGCTGGGCCCTTGCTGGCTGTGGACAGCCGCGCTGATGCCGAACGGCTATAGCTCGTTCTGGCTTCACGGACGCAACGCTCTCGGACACCGGGTCGCTTACGAACTGTTCGTGGGTCCGATTCCCGAGGGCATGACGCTGGATCACCTCTGCTGCGTGAAGCGCTGTATCAACCCGGCACACCTTGAGCCGGTCACGTCGCGGGAGAACACGCTCAGGGCGGAACGCGGCCGTGCGCAATGCAACGCGCGCAAGACGCACTGCCCCGAGGGTCACGAGTACACCTCTGCGAACACCTACGTCGCGCCCGGACGTCACCGTCGATGCAGAGCTTGCGCTCGACGAAAGGCGTTGGCTCGCTACTACGCACTGCGGGACGCCGCATGACCAGCATCCGGCTCTTCGTGCCGGGAAGGCCAGCCACGGCTGGCTCGAAGACCGCTGTGCCGATGGGCGCTCGCATGGGCGTCATCGAAGCGGGGTCGAAGGAGTCGCGCGCGAGGAAGCGGACGTGGCGTGGCGATCTCCGCGACGCGGCACTCAACGCGCTGCGCGAGGAGAAGCTGGACTGGGGCGCTGGCGATCCCCTGGAGTTGACCGTGGTCATCGTCCGGGCTCGCCCTGCCGCGCATCTACGCACCGGCCGTAACGCCGGGATCGTGAAGGAGTGGGCGGCGCAGGACCGGCCGGTGCAGAGGCCGGACGCGACGAAGATTCTGCGCGCGGCCGAGGATGCGCTCGAGGGTTACCTGTTCGCGGACGACGCGCAAATCGTCAAGCAGACCGTCTACAAGGTGTACGGCGACCAATGCGGCCTGACGCCCGCCGCCGAGGGCCTGCTGATCATGGTCGACCGCGCGAACGGATACCTCGGCCCGACCATCGAGTGGGAGATCGCGGCGTGACCATCTCCGATAACACCTATGCCGAGACGCAGGTCCAGATCCAGACCTTCTCGCGGATCCTGCTGTCGATCGATCCCGTGACGCTCGAGCAGTTCGTCCGCCGCGCCGACCGGGCGTCCGCGGTCGGGCCGGTCCTGTACCCGACCGAATACCGCGAGGCCGCGGGGAAGCTCGACGAGGTCCTGGCATGCGCTCGGGCGCTGCGTGACGCACGGAGCCGGATCGCGCAGGCGGCCGCGCATGCTTGAGAGCGACCCCATCTACCGCCCGCCGTGGTACCCCAACCAGAACCCCGAGCACAACCCCTGGGTCGCCGCTGACGCGTCCGGGGAGACGCACTACCAATCGTGGCTCAAGGGACTCGCCCCGGGGGAGCTTGAACGACTGATCGCAGAACACCAGGCGGCGGAGACCGCCAAGGAGGAGGTGGCCTAAATGGCCCCACGGAAGTTCGACCGTTACATGGTTCACGTCGCGATGGGCAGCCACCCGAAGTTGGGTGGCCTCTCCGACAGCGAGTACCGCGCTCACATCTCCGGCGTGCTTGCCGTCGCCGCGGTCGCTCCGATACGAGGCTGCCTGCTCGTCGGCGAACTCGACGCCGAGCCGGTGCACATCGCGAAGGCTGCCGGCGTCACAGTCCGGGTCGCTCGCGTCACGATGGAGAAACTCGAAGCCCTCGGCATTCTGTATCGCGACGGCGAGTTCGGCTGCCTGCGCGTGCACGACTGGGATGACCTCAACCCCGAGCCTCGGAAAGATGACACCAACGTCGACCGGCAGCGACGATTCAGGGAGCGTCGCCGTAACGCCCGTAACGGCACAAGTAACGCCGGTAATAACACCCCTAGTAACGCAGGTGTAACACAGACGGAAGCCCGCGCATGCGGGGCTTCTCCTTCATCTTCTTCTTCGTTGTCATCTTCAGGGAACGACCAAGGTGACAGCAACCCAGCGCGCAAGCCCGGCAAGAGCCTGGACCAGACCGAGCCGCCGCCCGACCTCCCAGCCGACCTGCTGCCGCGGCTGCGGGAAGTGCTAGCGATCCTGCACGGGATCTGGGAGGCGAGAGGCGGCGCGATCATGCCGCAGGAGCGCGGCGCTGGGCTCGGGATGCTGCGCAACATCCACGCCGACCACGTCGGGGTGGCACGCAGCCTGCAGCACTGGCTGCTGGCCGGGAAGGGCCAGCGCGCGGCGACGACCGACGTCGCCAAGCGGTTCGGGGACTGGTGTGCTGACGCGCCCGCCGGCGCCCCGTCACGGCCAGTAAACGGACGCCCCAACGGCCGCCGCGAGAACGCCAGCGACCTGCTCCGGGCGATCAACGGAGGGGCCGCGGCATGACCTGGACGCCCGACGACCAGAACGACGTCGGACAGGCGCTCCTCGGCTCCTGGCCAGGGACGATCGCGGCATGGGGCCGCGAGGGAATCGCCGCCTACATCGCCGAGCTCCAGGCCCGTGGCCTGTCCGCCGAGCGGGTGCTGATGGCGATCCGGACGTGGCCGGCGGCCTCGGACTTTCCGCCGTCGGCGCCGAACCTCGCGGCCGCGGCGCGGCGTGACCCGAGCAAACCGACGTTCGACGAAGCGCTCGAGCTGATCCGCCGCGCACTGCGAGCATGGAACCGGCCGCTGACTGGTGACTACGCCAACGAGGCGGAGCTGCTCAGGGCCCGTGAGCGGATGGTGATGGAGCGTGCCGAGTCGGTGCATCCTCTCGTCGCGTCGTTCATCGCCCGTCGCCGGATCGAGCAGCTGCAGAAGGAGCTCGCCGAGCTCGGGGACGAGGAGTGGGGGAGCGTCCGACGTCGCGACCTACAGGCGGCGTGGGAGCAGCACTGCGAGGCGTTCGAGGGTCGCGAAACGGCGGCGCTTGCGACTGGCCGGCGTGACGGCCTGCGACGCCTCGACCCGCTCGCCACGCTCGGCGTCCGTTCACCTATCGCAGAGCTGGACCCCTCAACCGAAGGAGTTGTGTCATGAGTGCAACCTTGGTTAGGCCGCCGGTGGATGATCTGCGGACGCTGCCGCACGCCGTGCCGAACCGGACGACGGCGCAGAGGTTCGAGGCTCTGGAGCGGGCCAATCGGATTCGCAGCGACCGTAAGCTGCTCAAGCGGGAGATCAAGGCGGGTCGGGTGACGCTGTTCGATCTGCTGTCTGACCCGCCGGAGTATCTGCTGTCGGCGAAGGTGTACGACTTCGTGTTGGCATGCCCCCGCGCCGGCCGGTCGAAGGCGGATCAGGCGTTCAAGCGGGCGGGAGTGTCACCGTCGAAAACGTTCGGCGGGATTACTGAACATCAGGTCGGAGGGTTGTTGTCGAGGCTGGCGGAGTTCCCGTCGTTGCGTGTGCTGGGCGCTCGGAGGCGGACGGGATGAGCGAGCAGTCGCACATCTACGTGGCGTCGTCCTGGCGCTGTAATCGTCAGCCGCTCGTGGTCGACGCGCTCCGGGCGGACGGCCACCAGGTCTACAACTTCCGCGCTCCGAAGGGGCCCGGCAGTCGTGGGTTCTCTTGGCATGAGCTTGATCCGTCGATCCCGCCGGGCCCCGCCGACCTTGACCTTCCCGCGCACCAGATCCGTTTGATGCTTGACCACCCGATCGCCGATGACGGATTCGAGTCGGACATGGGCGCGTTGCGCGGCTGCGATATCTGCGTGCTCGTGCTCCCGTGCGGTCGCTCGGCGCACCTTGAGGCAGGCTGGGCTGCCGGGGCGGGCAAGCACCTAATCGTCCTACTTGACGACGGCGAGCCTGACCTGATGTGGAAGATGGCAGACGCGCTCTGCGTGACCGTCTCCGAGGTCATGCACGAGTGTCGGCTCTATGGGCTGAGAGAGGCGGCATAGGTGTCACTTTCAGGCAGCAGCGACAGCAGCGACACCCCCACGAGCGAGGTCGACGTGGAGGGGATGCGTGAGCGGATGGACGCGATCCGGCTCAAGCAGATCTTGGCACCGGCGTTGTTGACTGAGCGTGAGCGGCTGTGTCTGCAGATGGAGCATCCGGCATGCCCGTCATGCGGAGGTAAGCGATGAACTTCAAGCCCGAACTCGCGGCGAAGGTCATGGCCGGCGAGAAGACGGTGACACGCCGGCTGATGTCGAAGAACCCGCGTTCGCCGTGGGCCATCACCGGCTGTCGCCTACGGCGCGGAGGCTCCTACGCGGTGTGCCCGGGCCGGGGGAAGCACGCGATCGGTCGCGTCCGCGTGACCAGCATCCTGCCCGTGGCGCTCGGGCACCTGGGCGACGAGGAAGCTCGCCGGGAAGGCTTCGCCGACGCCCGCGAGTTCGAGGAAGGGTTCGCCGCGATCAACGGCAGCTATGACCCCGTCCTGTGGGTGTGGCGCATCGGCTTTGAGGTGGATACCGATGAAAGAGGTGGTGGCAGCGATGAAATTCGATGATCCGCGGCAGTGGGCGTACCTTCATCACGACGGGCGATTGTTCCAGGTCATCACCGCGATCAAGACGGTCCGGAATGATGGGCGTGCTGGCAGGCTGTGGGTCGCCGATCGCGTCTTTCAGAATTACGGGCTCGCGTCGAGGCATCGCTACGTCATCGTGGAGGAAGCGGTCGAACCTGGTCTGTATGACGACGATGATGGTCATGTCTGCGAGTTCGAGAAGTGCAGGCAGCTTGTCCACGACACGCGGTCGAGACCGTTCTATGAGGAGAGGGCCGAGTCGTGGAATCTGGTGAGGGCAGCGGCATGAACGAGCATTCAGACCTTTCCAGCGAAGACCTTCAGGCCGGCATCAGCGTGATCAGGCAGGTTGCCCTCAGCGTCGCAGAGAACGCGATGGTCTTTGTCGGCGATGACCGAAAGGATGCTCTTGAGATGGTCGAGCGCCTGGGGCGCGTCGTCGGGTATTTGCGAGCGCTTCAACAATCCCAGCAACGCCACGAGGTGCCTCGCTGATGCCCAGCCAAAGCGACGAGATGGTCCTTATTGACGGTGCGGGAGACCGCTATCGGGTCTTGAACCTGAACCATCTTGCAGTGTTCACGCTCCAGTCGATTGAGCGCGGCTCGCTCGTCCGGGTCAGCTCGGTGCAGCTCGGTGATCTCGGCATGGAGTGGAACGGCGAGATGATCAAGCCAGTCTGGAGCCATCACCGAGGGAGCCAAACGTGACCCCGCCTTCACGCGATACCAGCGAGATCATGGCTGCCTACCGAGGTCGACCCGGTCGCGTGGCCGAGATAGAGGCGAACTTGCGGGCGTGGGAGCGGCTGCGTCAGATGTCGATCGAGCCGTCGCTCTACTCCGTACCGCTTGGACAGAAAGAGCGAGGTTCGGATGGTTGAGCAGCCCACCCCACGGCAGATCCTCGCGGTCGCGATCAACCCGTGGAGCTACATGTTCGCCGGCTTCGTCGTCAGCGTGTGGGCTGGCGGGAAGATCTGCGACCTGATCTGGCCGCCAGAAAGAGCGGAATCCTGATGGATAGGTGGCGGCTCAAGGTGCTGGCGTGGTCGCTTGCAGGGAGCGTGGCTGTCGTCGGAGCGATCGTCCTGATTGGCTGGCTCGTTCAGGGCTACGTCATCGGACACGGGTGCTCGCGATGAGCCTCCAGGTCGTCCAGGTCACACTTGATGAGGCCAATGCCATGGTTGAGCGTTTGCATCGTCACAGCGAGCCGGTGGTGCAGCACAAGTTCTCGATCGGTGCCCTCGCTGACGGCGAGATCCAAGGAGTCGCGATCGTGGAGATCCCGAAGGGTCGCGGGAACGTGGACGGCTGGTCGCTCGAGGTTACGCGGACGTGCACGAACGGCTACCCCAACGCCTGCTCGTTCCTCTACGGCGCGTCTTGGCGGCTCATCAAGGGATTCGGCTACCTGCGCGGCATCACCTACACGAAGGACAGCGAGGCTGGGACGAGTGTGCGCGCAGCTGGCTGGGTCGCTGAGGGTTGGACGAAGGGCCGCGAGTGGCATTGCAAGAGCCGCCCGCGTGATCCCGCGAAGTACGAGTTGAGCGACCGCATCCGCTGGGAGATCCGCGCCGACGCGTGGTCCACCGATCTGGAGCCGCGACCGACGATCCCGGTGGAGCGCACATCCGTAATCCCCGGACAACTGGAGCTCGCCGCATGACCGAGGCGTTGCCGCATGATCTGGCCGCCGGTACGGGAGGACGACCAGCGGTGAGCAACCACTGGGAATACATCACCGACGGCTACGACGAGCGCGAGAGCGAGTTCTGCGAGTGCGGTGTCACGCTCATGGGCGACCCCGACGAGGATGATGGTCTCTGCGGCGTCTGCGCCGGCGCTCCGCACGGACGTGAGTGTGGGTGCGACGCGTGCGAGGCGTACTGGCATCGGATCTGCGAGGAGTCCAGGCGAGCGGCCGACGAGTACAACCGCCGCCGGGAGGTGCGAGAGCGGTGAGCGACGAGACGCCCCGGATTCGCTCCGACGCCGAGCAGGTTCGTGTCCAAGAGCGGCTATTGATCGCGGGGAACACCCAAGCCGGTGTCGTCGTGGCCGTTCTGAAGCTGCTCGCGGATGGTCGCGAGTTCGACCCCGACGAACTGCTCCAGCACGCCGCTGATCTGGCGCGGTGGGCAGCCGACGTGCGTGCTGTGGCATCGGAGGAAGCTCCATGAAGGCGCGAGAGCGGTGAGCGCGCTGCGGGTCATCAAGGAGGAGCGCCGGCCCGTCTTCACTCCGAAGACGCTCGCGGCCTACCTCGAGATCAGCGAGCGGACCGCCCGGCAGATGATCGCCGACCGGCGTATCGAGTCATTCCGAGTCGAGGGCCAGCGTCGCATCCTCGCCGAAGATGTCGACGCCTACGTTGCGCGCACCCGGACGCGGAGAGCATGATGCCCCCCATGCCCAAACACCGCGAAGCACCCCTCAAGCGCGTCAATCCGAGCGGCCAGGAGCGCTGGGTCGCCCGCTACACCGATCCCGACGGCAAGCGCCGGTCTGCTGGGACGTTCAAGCTCAAGCGTGCCGCTCAGGACGCCATCGACGCCGCCTACGACGCGCCCGCCCGGCGGGACACCGTGGGTGCTTACGCTGCCGACTGGACTCGGCGCTACCCACGCTCAGAGCGGACTGACCAGACCAACGACGGCCGCATCCGCGCGGTGCTCGACGTCCGGATCGACGGGCGTCTCCTGCGAGACTGGCCGCTCGCCGAGTTTCGTCGCCGCCATGCCGTCGACCTGGTGGATCACATGCTCCGTGAGCAGGGCCGCGCGACGACGGGCGCGACGAACATCCTGCGCGCGCTGTCCACGCTGGCGGAGGACGCGATCACCGACGAGCTGCTCGGCGCGAACCCGTTCCGGGGCGTGAAGGTCCGCAGGTCTGATCCGCGAGCTGTCAAGCAACCGAGGGAGCCGAGGGTATGGACGTGGGAGCAGATGCACCACCTCGCTGCCTGTGGCGGCACGAATCACGCAATGCTTCGACTGCTGGCCGACTGCGGGCTGCGCGTGGGCGAACTCTTTGCGTTGCGGAGAACGGGCGTTGGGGCTTCTGCGCTGCATGTGGATGGGAGCGCGTGGGAGGGTCGAATCAACCCGTCGAGCCGCGAGAAGAACCACGATCGTGAGATCCCGATCCCGCCGGGCTGTTTGGCACTGTTGAGAGCGATGCCCACGCGGATCGACACGCCGTGGCTGTTCCCAACGCCCGGCGGTCAGGTCTGGCGCGTGAACAACTTCTACCGCGACGTCTGGCGTCCAGCTCGGGCCGCTTCAGGAATTGAAGCGACCCCGCACGATTTTAGGCATAGCTGGTGCACGCTGCTACGTGCGGAGGGCATAGATCCTGCCGATCTAGCGGCCATGGCGGGCCACAGCGTCGAGACAGCAACCGCGCGATACACGCATGCGCTGAAGCGGTCCTTCGAGGACGTACGAAGGGCGATCGGATGAACGAAACGTCCTGCAAACCTGCGATAATGGGGACTCTGATAAAGCGACCCGGCGCGGCTGGAATCCGCCCGGGTCATGGCACGGAAGAGGTGACTCCCATGCAGGATCAGCCTACACCGCTCTTCGGTGGTTACGAGCCCCGCTGGGAAGGAATCGAGGCAGAGTTCGGGCATTGGCTGGCGGGCTTTGTTGATGGCGAAGGCTGTTTCGCGCTGGTGGCGAACGGCCGTGGAGGCGTGAGATGCCTCTTCAAGATTTCGCTGCGCAACGACGATGGCGACATCTTGGCTGAGATCCACGAGCGTCTTGGGATCGGGTCGATCGTCCGGAACAAGGTGATCGTCGACGGCAATCCGCAAGCCGAATGGGTCGTCAGCGCTAAGGCTCACTGCCTGCAACTGATTGGGCTGTTCCGGCGATATCCGCTCCGGGCCAAGAAGGCGCGCGATTTCGAGATATGGGCTCGTGCTGTGGAACTCTGGGCGGCCAGTTTCTACCAAGGCAAGCGCGGCGAGGACTACAGGGAGCTTCATGTGCTGATGATGGAGATGCGCCGCGTTCGCGCCTACCCCATCGCCCTCGGGCGTTCCTTCGACGATGTCCGGAGGCTGGTGGGATAATGCTCTGCAAGGTCGAGATTGACCTGACTGGCAGTCGCCTGGGGGTTGCCTTCCGATCGGTCGAGTGCATCGTGGAGTGGCCCGGTGCCGATCACCTACTTCGTGAGATGGCTGCTGCGCACTACGAGGTGCCGCTTTCGCAGGTCCGCTATCCCAGCGTTTTGCTGAGAGAGGATGAGGACTGATGACAACTGAGCAGATAGCGAAGCAGGCGATGATGCAGGACGCGCTTACGTACTGCATCCAGTCCGGGAATCGGCATCTGCCTTTGCGTTACGCGTGGCGGATCGGTGGAGCGACAGCGGTGGTCCGGGTCCTTCTCGGACGCCTCAGGGCGGTGCTTCATGACTGACATCGCCGACGCGTTGGAACGGATACAGCGCGACCTTGATCGGGTGTACCTCGAGAACCAGATCCTACTCCTGCGGCTGGAGATCCTGTCCCTGCGTCTCAGCAGCCGGCGGGGGCGATGACGATGGTCGCTTCGTGGTCCGATCACGAAAGGACACTTTCTAGAATGTTCCCGCTAATCCCCACAATCCAGGCCCGATGACCCACCGCCTTCTAATCCGTGGGTCGCAGGTTCGAATCCTGCCGGGGGTGCTCACTTTCTCCCTGCTCGGGCCGCTTTTGCCCCGCTCGTGCCGGGTTTCGACCGTAGTTCGACGGTCGTCAAACTATGCGAGGAAATGCGAGCCGATGCACACCGCTGCGGGCCCGTGGTCGCATCGGTGGTCGCATCGCTTGGGGCGACATGCCTGAGCCGTACCACCAGAGCGGCAAATACCCCGAGACGGTAGAGGGGATGCACGCCACGATCGACCGTCTGCGGGCTCGGACGCACGACATTGCCGCTGAACATCAGACACGTACTCACCGCATGGAGCGTGACCTGGCTCGCTGCCGCGAGCGTTTCGCTAAGGCCCGCGAGTACACGAAGCACTGGAAGGTCGAATGGACGACCGACCCGGCGTCGCAGAAAGAGGATGGCTGGTGGAGGTACACGTCCTGCTGGGCGATAGATAACGTCACGGCGCTTGTCGCTCGGGCCGAAGAGGCCGAAGCTGCGGTCGCTGAGTTGGCTGGCGTGCTGCATCAGGCGTACCTCGCGGCAGACACACGCGAGTTGGCGCTGACGATCCGCGCCGCTCTTATCAAGTACGACACGGACCCGGAGGCGGCATGATCGCCCTCGCTGCCATCCCGGTGCATCGTCCGTGTGCCGTCCGCTCCACGGTCGGCGGCTACGAGCAATGGGTTCGCGATCACGCGGTCGACGGTCGCATCCCGCAGCGGTTCAAGCCGGCGATGTGGCGGCTCGAAGCCTGCCAGGCCGATGGCCAGCCCGCGCGCCTGACGGCGATCCGGTGGCGGCTCCGGTACTTGCGCGGGCAGGCGTGGGATCAGACGCACCCGTGGCTGACGGCCTTGTCGAGCTGGTATTCGGATCTCGGGATGACGGCGTCGGGCTGGCATGCCGCGGATGGTGTCGCGAACCTGACGCTCGCGTTCGGCACCCGCGTCGAGTTCGCCTACGCCGGGCGGACCGTCGTGGCCACCGTTGACGATCGTGGCCCGGCTGCGTGGACCGGCCGCACCTGGGACCTGGCCCAGAGCACCGCGGCCGCGCTCGGGTTCGATGGCGTCGCCGAGATCCGGTATCGAGTGCTGCCGTGAGCCTGCTCACGGATCTCATCGTCGGCTACAGCCTGGTCGGGCTCGCGGCGTGGCGGATGCTCGCCGGGGCGATCGCCTGGGAGGGCCACGAGGAGAAGAGCAACCCCCAGCCGGAGTGGGGCATTGGCATCGTCGCCGGCGGGATAGCCGCGGTGTTCTGGCCGGTCGTGTTGCTGGTCGCCGCGCTCGTGGTCACCGAGACGAAATGGCCGTTCGCTGTCGGGCCGGAACGCAACCGCCGCAAGCACGTGCAGGCCCAGCGGGTGAAGGAGCTAGAGAAGCGCAACGCCGAGCTCGAGCGAGAGGCCGGGATCGGCGAATGAGCCTGCTGCTGATTCTGATCCTAGGCATCGTCGCAGCCTTGGCGAGCTACACCGGCGCGATCCGCATGGTCGTCCGGCGCGGCTGGGTGAGCGACTACGACGCCTATACGACCCCTCGCTCGCCGGCGGAGAAGCTCATCGTCATCCTCATGGCCGCGATCCCCCTCGCGTTCGTCTGGCCGTTCGTTCTCGTCGCGTTGCGCGAACCGACCACCGAGCGCCGGGCTCGTCACCGGGCCGAGGCTGCCGAACACGAGGCGCGGGAGGCGAAGGCAATCTCCGACCGGCTGAAGGCGCTTGGGATCGATCCGTGACCCGCTCGCCGTCCGACACGCTGTCGCTCACACTCCCGTCCCGGTCGAAAACCCGGGTGCGGTGGCGACGGCCTCGCAAGCCCACGTTCACCGAGATCTGGTTCCTCGCATGGACGATCATCAGCATCTTCTGGGCGGTGCAGGATCTCCTCAGAGGCGATGTGATCACCGGCGGCTGGTTCGCGGGGAACGCCGGGTTCTGGTGGCGCGGCTATCAGCGTGCCCGCCGCGGAGTCACCTGGCCGCTGACCCTGTTCGCGGTCGCATGGATCTGCGGCGGCGGGATCCTGCTGAGCGTGCTCGGGGTGCCGGGATGAGTAGTGAATACGCTAGACAGTTCGACAGTCATTCTGCCTCTTCGCTCACCCTTCCCCGTATCGTTAGACACTCCGTACCGAGGGTCTAGCAATACACATGACACTGTCCGCGAACCCCCGTAGAATAGGGGCTTGTGGAAATGTCTAACACTGGCATGTGAATGGCCGGGGTAGAGATACTCACCGCCGACGAGATGCGATTGCTGCTCGCTCGGCCCAACGTCCGCTACCCGACTGGGCTGCGTAACCGGGTCATTCTTGAGGTGCTCTACCGCTGCGGCCTGCGCGCAAGCGAGGTGTCGCTGCTCGAACTCGCCGACGTTCGTTGGAAGGACGAGACGCTGCGGATCCGCGCCGAAGTGCAGAAGGGCGGTCACAGGCTCGCGGGTACCGACGCCGGCCGCAAGACCGTCGCGGTGCTCGACCTCGAGCCCGAAACGCTGCAGTGGATCGGCCGCTGGCGCGACGTGCGTCGCACCTACGCGCGCAAGACCCACACGCCGCTGCTGTTCTGCACCCTGACCGGGCGCATGGTGTGGCGCCAGTACATCTGGGAGATGGTCAGCCGGTCCGCGCAGAAGGCCGGGATCGACCATCCGGTCTGGCCGCACATGCTCCGTCATACCTACGCGACCGAGCTGCTCGTCGAGGGCATGAACATCCGCCAGGTCCAGACGCTGATGCGCCACTCGGATGTCCGCACGACCGAGATCTACACGCACGTCAATGCTGCGGTGCTGCGCGAGAGAGTCAGGGCGCGTCGTGCTAGCTGACGGCGACGACCAGGCGGAGGCGGCCGTGAGCAGCGACCGTTTCGCACGATATCGAAGGCCCACCACCCCTCGGCTCAACGCCGAGCACTACATGACGTTCCCTCTCCCCCGACACCTTCAGGCTCGCTCACCATTCCTGGCCGACGGGTACGTCTCATCCACCACATGGAAGGCCGTCCTCAAACGCGATCCGTGTCCCTACTGCGGGGCGCAGACGACCCAGCTCGACCATATCGACCCAGGTGGACCAACCCATTGGACGAATCTCGTCGGGACATGCCGCCGCTGCAACACGGCGAAAGGGCGCGCCCCCCTCTTGCACCATCTCCTCGCCGAACGCATACGCCCCCTGCGAGACGCTCTCGATGCGGAGGTCCGGACCTTGATACCTCGCGCCGGTCCGCGCTTACCATCCGTAAGAGCTTACATCCGGTAACCCGTCTACACTCGGCGCCGCCGACAATGGACGACGTTCACGCCATGGCCGACCTTTCGCACATAGCCGATCTTGCTGGCGCTCCTGTCGCGGAGTCGTCTTTCGATCTCGATCAGCGTCTCGCCCAGCTGGAGAACGGGCTGCGGCATATCGAGGCGATCCTGCCGGCGATGGTCCGCGAGGTGCAGTCGGTCCGCGGCATGCTGAAGCGGGCCGCGTGATCGGGAGCGCGCGGCGTTGAGCTACCGCGCCGGGCTCGTGCTCCGGGCGATCGAGCAGGCGATCGCTACCCACGATCGGCACCCCACGCTGTTCGCCGCCCAGCTGCGCAACGATCGCGACTGCCAGCAGCTCGCCCGCGCTGTCGACCGGTACAAGCGAGAGCAGCCAGTGGCTCACGCCCGGCCGTTCCGGGACGAGGTCGAGGGGGTCGACGCGCCCGTCCACGTGCTCGATGACGACCGCGCCCGTCACACCCGCGACCGGCTGCGTTCCAACTCCAAGCGCCGCGAAAGGCGCCTGGAGATGACTGGGCTCGATCTCGTCCGCGAAGTGCTGCGAGAGCTACCGACGGTCAGCACCGTCAAGGCTGGGAATGTCGAGCCGTCGCGCGGCGGCAGCGAGACCGGCGGCGTTCCGGATCAGCAGCGGATCGAGGACGACCCACGATGGAAGCTGGCTGACGGCATCATCAAACGCCACGCGATGTCGCTGCTGGAACTGGTGGATGAGGCTCGCGGGTTTGGGCGGTCCGACGCAGTGGCGTCGCTGACCACCGAGGAGAAGGACGCCGCCATTCGCCTGGTCGGCGAGGGCAAGACTGCGGAGAGCGCATGGCTGGCGCTGGGCGATCCGGGGTACGGGTCGATCAGTTACATCCGCCGCAAGCGCAAGGACTGGGATCTCGACACGCGCGGCTACCCAAAGGCGGATCAATGATCCTGGCGGGCTACGGAGCGCTGTCGGCCGTGTCGCTCATCGGCGGCTACTGGCTGAGTGACCTGTGGCAGCGTGCCCAGGACGATCGGCCAGGGGCCGGATAGGGGCCGGTCAGATCGGCAAGCTACCGTCATCCAACGCTGGCCCAACTGCGCCCGCACCCTCGCCGGTAAGCCACTTGCCCGATACCGCGCCCGGCCGACGCCCCCCACAACTTGACGACGCCGCGTGGCTTCGCAAGCGTCTCGCGGTCGTCGGCACTATGACAATCGCGCTCGAGCTGAGCGCGCAGTACGAGCGGACCATCACCAGGAAGATGGTCCGTCTTGCCTGCGAACGGCTCGGCATCGAGTCATGGCCCGACGGCCCACGCCACGGCGTGACCGCCTACACCGTGGCGCTTCCGCTCGCCGTGCATCCCGCCGACATCCGCTACGAGCACGAACGCCGACCACGCGGGCCCGCGCCGACCACCAGCCTGCTCGTCGCGCAGATCCGCGCCTTGCATGACGCCGAGCTCGCCGACGACACCAACGGCTACGACGACGCGCTGCTCGGACTCAGCTCCGCCGCGAAGCTGATCTGGGATCACCGCCAACGCGTGAGGGGAGCCTGACAATGTCGCTCACCTTCCCGACCGACGGCCGCATGCGCCGCAGCGGCATCCCGCCAGAGCCCGGCAACCCCACCCGAGCCAGCCACTGCATCTGCGTCCCCGGCCCGCTGCTCGTCGCCGGCCAGGACACCTGCCTGAGTTGCGGCAAGCACTCCAGGGACACCGTCGCCGAAACCTGGGCCCGCCGCGCTCGCGAGATCGCCAGGAAACGATGACCGCAACCCTGCGCGCCGCCCAGACGATGCGCGACCGCGTCCCCGACGCCTGCCCACTCACCCCGCACGAGCTATCCGCCATCCGCGGGCTGGCCGGGGGAATGACCTACCAGCAGATCGCGCAGAAAACGGGCCGCAGCCACAGCACCGTGCGCCATCAACTCCACAGCGCGTATGGCCGACTCGGCGTCACCGGATCGCTGCAGGCCGTCATCCGCTGCCTCAAAGAGGGCTGGGCCACCGTCGACGACACCTCAGTCGACGAGTCGCCAGCCACTGCCGGCGACCTCAGGGCGGTCAGCTCCGCGCTCCATCGCCTCGCGCACGCCGTCCGCCAAGACCAGAAGAGCGAGCTCACCGCAACCGAGCGCGCGTACCTCCACGCGTTCGATGATCTCCTCTACGCCCGCGACGACGACGACGAGATCATCGCCGCACGCGCCGCGATGACCCAAGCGTTCGGACCCTTACTTGACCAGGCCGGCGTGCCGCGTGTCGACCGGCCACGCCGCGACCTAGTCGAACGGCTCGTCTCCGAAGTCCAAGCCAACCGGAGCCACTGATGCGCGTCCTGATCTTCGCCATCTGCTTCAAGCAGCTCAAGAAGCGCTACCCGTCGATGTTCGACGGCAAGCGTGCACTCGCTGAGATCAACGCAGCCATCACGGCAGAAACGGAGACGACCACATGACCCAGGCAGCCCACACCACATGCGGTCACGACGCTGCCGGCCAGGTCCTCATCGCAGGCCGGCCAGTCGCCTGCCGTAAGTGCGGCGCTCAGATCCAGCCGTCCCCGCGGTCCGTGAACGCCGCCGGTCAGCTCGTGCCCGGCTCGGCGACGCCCAACGCGGTCTATCCCGAGGACGGGGCAGCAGCGTCCGCGGCATGGGCGTTTGCGCAATGAGCACCAAGAAGTGGAGCCTGCTTGTACGTGAGCGTGTCGCCCGCGACGCCCGCAACGTCTTCTATGACCCCAAGAACCCCGAGCACACGGCGGACGCATCGCTCGATCTGGGACTGGCTCGCGTGATGGAGTTCGCCACCGCCGATGCCCAGGCGCTGAACCGTCGCCAGGACGACCGGGTCGCGGGACTGCTCAAGCTGCTCGACCAGGCCGGCGTCAAGAAATAGCGGCGGGATAGTGTCGGATGGCGCGCCCCTCGAAGATCGTCCAACAGAAGCTCGAAGACAAGGCTCTGCAAGGCCGCAACGAGGGCCTGTCGGCGCAGGCTACCGCTGATCGTCTGAATGCGGTCCTCAAGCGGCGCGGGGCTGGCGAGACGGTGAGCGAGCGGACCGTCGACCGCTACTGGACCATCCTCGACCGCACAACGATCGCGCCCGCCCACCAGCCGCAGAACGCTGAGCAGAACGCGGCGCTGGCGATCAACGTCGGCGGGGATCTGCAGCGGCTCGCCGCGACCCTACGCGCATGGTTTGAGGAGGCGCAGGAGGCGCGCGTCTACCAGTTCCTGTACCCCGAGGCGGAGAAGGACGAGCCCGCCCCGGAGCCGCTTCGCATTGACCTCGGTCCCGACTGGAAGGTCCGTCTCGACACGAGCCGGGAGTTCCGCGAGACCCTGAAGTTCGCCGCCGATGTGCTGGAGCGCATCTACAACGCCGAGCAGATCCAGGTGTTCCAGGCGACGGTGATGGAGTGCGTGGCGGCGGCCGATCCCGTGGTGGCGTCTGAAATCCGCCGCCGGCTGGGAGAGCGCCAGGAGATAGTTCGGGCGCAGCTGCTCGGCGTCTAGAGATCTGAGCAGAAGGGCGGCACAGATGGCCGCGACCACCTCCAGCCTGCTCGACGATCTGGTCTATGGCCTGCGCGACGTCGCCCCGGACCCCGACCAGGACCCGGTCTGGCGCGAGCAGCCCGTCGGACTTGCCGAGTTCGTAGAGTCGCCCGAGCACCTGGGCCTCGGACCGCTCTATGCGATCCAGTCCGAGAAGACGATCGAACTGTGCGGCGTCGATCCGAAGCTTGTGTTCGCAGTCCCTGACGAGGTCCCCGAGCAAATTCGCCGGCTGTATCAGGCCGCAGTCCTGCTGTGGGGTAAAGGGGGCGGCAAGGACTACCTCTGCTCGATCGTGGTGTGCTGGTGCGTCCACATCCTGCTCTGTCTCCGCGACCCGCAGGCCTATCTAGAGCTGGCGCCGGGCGAGCCGATCGACATCATCAACGTGGCCTATAACGCCGACCAGGCCAAGCGGGTGTTCTTCGCCAAGCTCAAGGCGCGCATCGATCGCTGGCACTGGCTGCATGAGCGCTTCAACGTCATCGAAGCGGGACGCCGCAAGGGCTCGTGGATCCCAGACGCCGACACGGTCACGATCAACGATGACAGCGTCGAGTTCCCCGGCATGATCCGCGCGTGGTCGCGGCACGCGCAGAACGAGTCCTACGAGGGCCTGAACATCATCGTCTGGCTGATGGACGAGGCCTCAGCGTTCCTGTCGAAACTCAAGCGCGAGAACGCGGAGGCGATCTACCAGACGTTGCGGACGTCGGCGGCGTCTCGGTTCGGACAGCGGTGGGTCGGGTTCATCATCAGCTACCCGCGTCACGGCGACGATTTCACGATGACCAAGCTCAAGGAGGCGCGCCTGCGCCCCGAGCTCGGGATCCTCGCCGACGGGCCCCGCAAGACGTGGGAGGTCAACGAGCGGACCAAGGACGAGCCCCGCATCCGGGTGCGAGACCTCGACGTCCCCGCGAGCCTCGCGAACGACTTCGAG
>QGNH01000633.1_pt1 | contig 36616 bp, 54 predicted proteins | sample 1735481 | NCBI WGS metagenome assembly QGNH01 (sample SAMN09239004, study PRJNA386568) | Viral metagenome, whole genome shotgun sequencing project. | reverse complement strand
CGGTGCGAACTTGATCGATGCGAACTTGATCGATGCGAACTTGGAACCAATAAAAACTGATTTTATTTGTGCTATTCTTAAGTTGCCTAATGAAATTCCGAATCTCCGTCAAAAATTCATTGAGGGAAAAATTAACGGTAGCACCTATTCTGGCGAGTGTGCTTGTTTGGCCGGAACTATTGCAAATCATCTAAAAATTAATGCTGAGGATTTACCAGAAAAATTCAATTTTCCTGTTGATTCGTCATCACCAAGAGAAAGTTTCGCTATGTCAGTCAGGGAAGGTGACACGCCGGAAAATAGCCAAATTGCCGCATTTTTTGTTGAATGGATTGATGAGGCGCTTTCTGTGATTGAAAATATTAAGGCTATCTAATATGCAAACCATCTACGTACTATCAATGCTGATAATCGGCTTTCAAGGCCAGCTAGAGAAGAAATATATAGCCGACTACCGCTCTATGCAGGAATGCATACAGCAAGCACATGCACGTTTCAGCAACAACCATGCGGTACAGTATACCTGCGATAAAATGACGATTGTGGAGTGAATTATGGCAAAACATAACATCGAACCGCGCGGACTGACTCTATCTGATGCCCTATACTATATAGGCGTTTCTGCATCATGGTTTCAGGCTAGGCGGGCAGAACTCATAGAAAAGCTTAAGTTTCCTCAGCCGCACCCAATCACAAACCGGTATGACCGCAAGCAGATTGATCAGTGGATGGAAGAAACTGGCAATATTAAAAGCGGCACTGAATCTGAGACTGACGAACTATTAGAGCGGGCTAGAAGTGGCGAATATTAAGATACGCTATCTGGTTGCCAAAAAGCAAAAGAATCACGTGATCTATTATTGGCAGCCAAAACTAGAATTGCGCGAACATGGATTTTATACGCGCCGGTTGGCAGAAAAAACAAACCTATTGGAAGATGCCATTATTGAGGCAGAGAGATTTAATAAAGAACTGGATGAATGGCGTAAAACAGGCCAACAACCTAATGCCATTAAAGATGGTACTATCGAGTGGCTAACCAAACAATATCAACAAAGCATGTGGTATAAGAGGCTATCACTAAATACGCAAAAAGGCTACCATCAGAATATTGTAAGGATTAACAAGTGGGCTGGTAAGTATCGCATTGAAGCGCTGAATAGAAGGGCTTGTAAGGTATATTACAGCGAATTATGCAAGGAAAGTATATCGAGCGCCAATGCTCTTATGCGAGTCATGAAGCTGATTTTCTCTTTCGCCAAAGAGGAAGGTATTGTAAACGATAACCCGGTACAGGGCGTTAGGTTGCTTGGCACTAAATCACGCCACCAAGTATGGAGTGATGAACAGATTGATAAGGTGGTGAAATATTGCATTGATAATAACCGAAAGTCCGTTGCTGTGGCAATTATCCTTGCGCGCGATTTATCTCAGCGCCAAGAAGATATTCTGCGAATGAAGTGGGAGCAATATGACGGCGTATATATACGCTTAAAACAAGGGAAAACCGGCAAGGAATTGATGCTTGAGTGTACGTCGAGAGTAATAAAGATGCTAGATAGCATGGATAAGGTTGGCCATATAGTCATAAACGAATCCACAAAGAAGCCTTACAATAAATACACCTTCCGGCATTTGGTAAGTGAAATGATAACTGGGGCGGGGATTGAGGACAGCCAGTTCACCTGCACTATAGGAAAAAATGGTAAAGGCTGGTATGGGATGTTATGCGAAGGAGGTTCGTATGCAGATGATCTCACCGTGTACCCCACCCACTGGATGCCATTACCACAACCACCGAAGGAGTAGATTATGATCACGGTATCCATCTTCATAAACGGAGAGCCAATTTTTACAAGATCAGCCCGTCGTCAGGAAGATAAGCGTAATGGCGACTTTAATACCTACAAAACAGATTCTGGTGATATTGTTGAGCATCATCACAAGGATGGTGCTGTTGTACTGGCTAAGAAGCTTTTAGATACGATTAAGGAGGATATGTAGATTATGACCGATAAACCAGAGAACCCGCCAGCGTTTCCTTTACCTGAATGGTTGATTGATATTTTATGTGATGGAATTATGGCAGAGACAGATGAGGAAATAATGGAAGGTGTTACTGAAGAGGAAATTGCTCATAATAATGAAGTATTTGAAAAAGCCATTAGTAAGGCCGATGCTATGCTCAAGGCCAGAGAGGAAAAATGAACGTAAACGAGATCATAAAGAGCCTGAGAGAGGAGCCTGAACGGTGGATAGGAGATCACCACAATCTTTTAAGAGATATAAAATACCATAGCACTATTGGAGGAATTGTTCCTTTGTATAGCGTTTATGATTATGGAGGTATAGACCGCCTGCGCCTGCGCTTTGCAATCTGGCGGTGGAAGCGTAATAGTAAAATCATCAAGCAGAATAAAGCGTAGCCTCTGCCCTGCGCCTCCTGAGTAATTAATTCATCTGGTGGCTTGATATGTGTGCATAGCCCCCAAACCAAGCATTCCGAGCAAAACAGTAGTAAGGGTGCTCATATCAAATACTGGCAAATCTATCTTGACTCCAACTATCGCAAAAATAAATAAAAGCAAAGGCTGTATGATAAAGTGATAGGCGAAAGCGCAGCCGCAGACCCATCCTATAAAATCCCGCCATTTATCGAATAAATCGCCACTAGCAGCTTCTGTTTGATTAATCCCCGCCTGCGCTACTGCAACTTGAGTATCAGCGTTTAACTGCGCCGTTTCCTGTTGCGCCTTCAGATTTGCCATTTCGAGCGCGAATTTATCCCTTTCCGCCGGGTCTGGGATAAATTTCGTTGCCAATTGCAGAACTGCCGATATTGCATCATCCCATCCAAACATATATCCTCCGTTTTATGCTATATCCTTGAAAAAAACATGATGCCCACTAGTAAAGCATGGCGTCTGTCCGATAGCCCATTTAGGTTCGGGGCTGCCAATTCGGTAATAATAAGTCGCCCCATTTGTACGATCAATAATCTCGCCATCAAACAAGCTCTCCGCTATATCGGATGCCTGTTGATAAAGTTGGTCAGTATCTGGCAAGCTATTTAAATACCCCCTATTAGGGTCGTTTTCATTCCAGCATGAGTATTGCCAAGGCTTCAAACACACATCCAGGACTGTAGTGCCGCGCCAGCTTGGATGCGCTACGCGGTTCATTATGGTATGGCCAACATCCTGCATTCCTTCCAATCCTTCACCTCTAGCTTCACCAATCATGGTCAAAGCGAGCGCTGTCAAATCGCTATTTGGTATCATAATTTTTCTCCTTATTTATTTAAAAATACGCCAATTACGGCACCTATAATACTACCGAAAACTGCACTTGCAGCGGCGGCTGTTGTGACCGCCCCCCATATCCTACCTTTCATATTTGATACTGACTTTTCTAGGTCATCCACACGCTTAACCGTCTCTTTATCATCATCAAGATGCACTTCGAACATTTTAATTATGTTATTTAGATTGGCATTTGTGATAGCTTGTTCCTTGCTATTATTAGCAAGCTCATCACGCAATTCATCAAATTTATTTCCCAGATTCATGTAGTCGCTACGACGCTCAATGTTGTCACCCATTCAGTATTCCTTTATAAATCCTACTGTTTCAGAAAAATTAACATCAACCAACCAAGCAGTGCTCCGTAAAGAGCCTCGCCAGTCCGTACTTGATATCCAATAGGAGCTAGCCTAGCGACATAATAAACGCACCCCATAAGGGTACATCCAATCCCCCATAGTGGTGATTGATGATTATAAAGCGATAAAACCAAGAAAAGCGGATAAAACAATAATCCGCGCAACGTCATTGCTACAAAACACCAGCGCACGAACTGCTGCGGAGAAGTTGGAAAGCCACATATTTTAGTAGTCAGCCAATCAATAGGCTTAACCTCTGATTCATTTACATATTGCATATTGCCGGAAAGAATATTGAGATATTTCCCCCATCCACATACAAGACCGATCCACATTCCGAAAAAAACTATTAGAGAAGTAATTATAGAATTTTCTAGGTAAACTCCCTCATAGATTTGTATAAGCTCTACCGAAAATGCCATACCGAAAGCACATGATATACGATCAATTTTGCCAGCACCACGGAGGGCGTTTAAAGTTGAAAATAAGGGTATGAGAATTAGGTTCATTTTATGCAATACTTATAACTTGGCCACTCACAGTAGCCGAGCTATTATTTGAAAAAACTAATATATTATGAGAAATATCCATATTAGCAATGGATGGATTAGAGAACGCAGAACCAGAAATATCAACAGCAGTGCTCAATGTTATAGTTGTGCCAGATACACTACAAACCCTACCATAAATATGGTTAGAAGTTCCAATATACACAGCCATGACAGAGGTAGAATCGGCATTACATAATCCATTATTAGAATTGGTTCCAATTACAGATTCTATAGTAACTCTGGAACCAACAGTTATTGTTGTTCCCGATACAGATAGTGCCGCAGTATAGAGTGTTGTAGGATAATTATTGTATCCAACCACAAAAGATGTAGCACTAAGTTGTGCTATTAGGCTTGTGTCGTTGGATGATCCAGAATTTATACTACTATCAACCACATATGGAGTATTAGTTGTGAGTGTCGTACCAGAGATACTAATAATCTGTGCTGTTGGATGATTTGAATTATTTCCATCTTCATAAAATACTAAGGCAGCAGAGGATGATATATTACTTACAGATTGTGTATAAGTAGGATACGCACCAGCAAAAGCCAAGGGAGTACCAACGGTTATAACTGAAGATGCCACACTAAGTGCAACAACATAACCTATTCCTGCAATCTCATCATCATACGCAACTATAGCTTGCGTAGAGCTAGTCTTATCAAGTCCGCCAATATTTAAATATGAATAGTTTGTACCGCTACTAACTTGCTTAATAGTAGCTCCAGACGGCACAGTCCCAGATATATTAATAATCACTGACTTTAATGTATGTGGTCCACCAACAAATGCAGCTATTACCTGAGTTGAGCTTAGAGCTACTATCGAATATGTACTTACTGTGGTTGTTCCTGTTACATTAACAGCAGTTGACCATACAATAGTATCGCCAGTTAAAGTTCCTACTGCTGCCCATCCATAACTATTAACGGGATCACCATAAAACACTAAACAGGTGGTGGACGTTAATTGACAGACCGCAGGTGTATAACCAGCCTGACTAGTAGATGAAGCTGCACCATCTTTTGAGCCGTTCCATCCAGCCCAGCCCGTCAGGGAGGCAATTGCTCCCATCATCATTGAATTACATAAAATAGACATTATAGAACACCCAAATTACTACCTATAGTAATAGAAATACTTGTTGCAGTATGAACACCAGATTGAGAGCCGGAGGTTGTGATAAACGTTCCAGCCTGCATATTGGCTTGTGACGTAGAAAGCTTAAAAGTGTTGGCATCAACTACTGTTATCCAGTAAGTTGTTGCCGTCGATAATCCTGTGGGAAGCGCGCCCGTTGTCGATAATTGGATTCTTTCACCAGAATACAACCCGTGACCTGTCCACGTCATAACACCAGGAGCGGCTATAGTTACTGTCACTGTAGATGACTTAGAACGATTGACCGCGTAATAAAGCTGATCAAAAACTCCTTTCCCCGTAGAAAGAACTGGAGGAGTGCCACCAGCAAATTGCCAAGCCCATGTGTAAGAAAGTGTGCGTGATCCGGTTAAATCCTGATAGATATTTATGAATCCTGTAGTTCCAGCAACTAGGTTTGTAGGTGTTCCTAGCGTTCTATTACCGCTAAGCTGCACCTGCATGTTATTCCCAATAGCATCATTGACAGCAATCGTAGAAGCATCCGTCAATGTTTGTATCGCGCCGCTTTGCGTAGCGGTAAATGTCTGAGCAGTATTTGTCACTGCTGTTGCGGCATTATATGCTTGGACGTTTGTACCTATTGCTAATCCCAAATTGGTTCTGGATGTAGAAGCGCTAGAAACATCAGAGAGGTTGTTGCTTGCCAGTAGAGCTCCACTAGAGCCGCCGCCAGGTGTAAAAATGCGCATATCAACCTCCTATTGCATAAATAGTGAGTGGAGTAGAAGCGGTATCGCTAATTGCGGTGATAGCATTTTGTGGTGCCTCTCCGAGATCAAAGGCAACATAACCGCCTGCAGGTGCCAAATAAAAGCCAATGTATGAAGATGTACTGAGATTACTTTCGCCGCCCAGTCCAACATAAACTTTTGCTGTAGGATGTGGGTTTTGGATAAGTAACTTTCCATTGTGTTGACTCTGACCACCATTAGGCACTGCAGGGATGAGAATGGTGCTTTGTGTTGTACCTACTGTAGCTGGTATATTTACGTATTGTGCGCCTGCTATTCCCATTTTTATTATCCTTATTTATTAAATTAAATCACTTGATCCTGTAAAAGTTTGCCAATTTCCGCCGTGGGTACATAAACCAAGAAAATCGAATGCCGCCGGAAGAGTTATTGTTGATATGAGTGATCCAGATTGCTTAGGAAGTGCAATAACATTCGACCCACCATGTGAATTGACAACAAGGCTGTTTGCGGCCCTATGAAATATCACTGGATACCCATCACCAACCACCGCCGGATCTGGAAGGGTTACAGTTAATGTCCCCCCTGCCGAAGCACTCCCTATGATGGCGCATCTATCCGTATCTGTCATAGTATAGCTAGACACAGCCGGGGAAGTAGGATTAAACCGCCAGGTTAACTGATTTGTATTATTCGCCCCCATAGAGGTAGCAACATTTATGGCGTATGCCCCATTACCATCCAGTTCCATGTATGTTCCCGTGCCAGGAACTACACTGACTATCCACGTTCCATTTGCCGTACTATTATCGATTAACGTAATGATTGCAGATGTCGAAGCAGGAATAGTAACAATGGTAGTCGTTGTATCTTGAGCCTTAACAGTCATAGCATCACCAGAGGCAAAGAAAGTCACAGGCACACCAAGAGGAATGCTGGTTGCTGTATTAGAAGCCGGAAGGTAAGCATTTTTACCTGTTGCCGTCATGTCTATAACATTAGCCGTGCTTAAAGGATTTGTTAGAGTGATATTGACAGCAGAAGTGATGTTTGTAACACCGTATTTAATGATCACACCTGGAATGATATTATCTACTGTCCATTGAGAATTTCCAAGACTATCTGTAAGAGAAAGTTTATAGGCAGCGGTGGTAAGCCACACATTAGCTGATCCTGTTGAATCCAAAACAACAGGATTAGCATTAGGGGTGCCACCCGTAGAATCAGTATAAGTGGCAAGCGGTGTGGTACCGCCAGCGCCATATGTATAAAGTTTTCCACCATTGAGCGGTGCACCATTACTATCAAGCGCCCTAAATACTGGAAATGAAAAAAGTTGTGTTGTCATGGTTTTACTCGATTAACTTTGTTTCCTTGATAACTAGCTGCCACTTTAGAGAATTGCTCCGGTATTTTTTGTACAAGTGCTGCCATTGCAGGGCTATCAGCACCAATATCACTTGATGCAAGTAGTATTCTCTTTCCCGCCGGACTGGTGAATAGCCATGATAGAACACTAGGAACTACAGCGGTTTTTGTGAGCACTGATGAACTTACATGACCCATAAGACCTTCTCCCGCAAACAATCCATAAATGATTGGATTTGTCATCTTGCTTGTGGCCGGTGGAGAAAGGTGAAAAAGAATTTTCTGTAAGCCGTCCAATTCAAACTTGTCCGTACCTTTGAAAAACACCCCGCGCGCGGCCTGAATATTTCCAAGCGCCGTGTTGAAATCCTTTGGGTTGAATTTTCCTGATTCCGGTGCATATTTTCCTGTTTTAGCATCAACACCACCTGATTTCTCAATTGCCTGATTGAGCGCATCCCTAACCATACCGACACGCACAGCAGCACGGCCTTTATCGTCAAGAGCATTATATAGGTCCTGAGCCTGTCCGGTATCGGATGATGTGATGAATTTTTGATAGACCTGCTGATCATTTTTCAACTTGTCAATCTCTAGTGCTTTCAGCGGAGCGATATTATTTTTGTAATTATTATCAGCCCTAACCGCAGCAGCTTTTAGTGCCGAATCACCAACCTTATCCAAATCAGCATCGATGGCGGTTGATGCAGCGGTATAAGCGCGGGCAGTAACCGGATCATTCTTTCCAAGCGCCTTGGCAGATTGCTCTAAATCAGAGACAGTGCGACGCAACCCCATGTAGGTAGTTTTTTCAGGATTTTGCAAATCAGCTTTGATTCTGGTGAGTTCTTTGATTGCCGCATCATTTGAACTGCCAGAGGTCTTACGTAAATGATCAAGCATTTCATTGACTGCACCTATTGCTCCACCCACTTTCACCTGTTTTTCGCCACCAAGCGCCTCTACAGCAGCATAAAGCTTATCTGATACTAAGGCTGCTCGTACCTTATTACCTTCGGCACTATTCCTGATAATCTGATTGAGGTCGTCATTTTTATTCATGCGCTCAAGAATTTTTTTAGCTGCATCATTCCGTCTATTGGTTGGATCAGCAGCAGCCTTTTCAATCTCACCAACATTTTTAAAATTGGCATTAATAATATCGTCATGCTGACGCGCGTTGTATTGCTTCACTGCACCGAGGGCAGCATTTGTTGCGCTGCTTTCTTTTCCTCTAAGGCCACCAATTGATGTGGGGACCTTCTCAAGCGCATGTTCAGTGGCAACTACTCCTGGATTATGAGTGACATTCCCCACAGAGAATTTATCCCAAATACCGTATTTATCAGCAACTGCTTTTAGTTCTTGATATGCTGCGGGCATTACACCCTTGATCGCATTAAATCCTTTGGCAATTGTAGCGCCTACGGCTTGACCTGCTGGAGCAAGCAATGCACCACCTGCAGCGCCCTCTTCTGCCTGTTGTAATTTCTGTCCGGCAAATGGCGTTATTTGACCGGGAGGCGCTTTTGTTGATGGAGAAAGTAATGGAGATGCAGTAGCGCCAACAACCGCACCCGTGCCCGCCGCCGCCACAGTTTTGGCAAATATGTTAGCCCCCCCTCCAATGGCCGCATCAGCAAGTTTGGTTGCTCCTCCTGCCACCGCCCCAATCCCAGGAATAGGTACCAATGCCGAACCAACGCCACGCAATATCTCCTGTCCTCTGGATGGTGGTGTTTGTGGCTGCATGGTTTGATAATTCCATGGCTCGCCCTTCCAGTTTTTTGTATAATCATAATTTGCCACTTGCGCGGTAAGGTCAGCAAGCTTTTGCGTTGCTGGATTTGAACCAACGGCTGAAGCAATATGTGCCCCTATCTGCTCTACAGCCCTCGGTACATCCATTGCACCAGCGAGCAGCGTACCAAAACCAGTTTTTCCTATTCTACCAAGCAGAGAACTAGGGTCCGTCAAAGCATTTTGAGGGTCAAACATGCCGTCAGTATAAAAAGGGCTATCCTTTATGTCGTCTAGGCTATACGGTTTGCCAGTATCTGGATCAGTGAATGACCCAACAAAATCAGATGCACTGATTTTAGGGATAGATGGAGCATCATCAGGACGGTTACTTATATGCGAATCAGCCGGATGAATAGTAATATTCATCATTGGCTTTCCATCTGATCTTAACTCTATACTCCCATCAGGATTATGAGCATATTTATCATCTGTAGCAACATCAGCAGCAACCTCAGATGCATTATTATTTCCAGAAAAAACAGCAGTAGCTTGGTCGTCTGTTGGTTCTACTGCTTCTGAAGGGGAAGTAGACATAACAGCAAGTGCTTGATCGTCTGTTGGACTAATTGCCATTGCTTTCACTCACCACCTGATGCCCAGCTGCTATCCATTTTCTGATTGATGCTTCTGGCGACAAACCTTGAGTTTTTCCAATAGCAATAATTTTACTTTCCGGCAGCGCATAAACATCATTCTTGGTCGATGATGCTTGCTGATCCGCTTTTTCAAGTGGTGTTGGTGCCGCAGTTGGAGTTGTATTTTGTGATGACGCAGCTTTATCATTGAGGTAAGCGTTCGGGGTAACATCATTGTTGCTAATTAACTGATCATCACCGAGGCTTGCAGCCTCCCTTGGAATACCAAGAGCGCGCACCTGTTGGATGGCCGGACCCTCAACACCGGCAGCATATTGTGTACGTTGGGCTTCAACCCGATTACTCATAAAATTAATCATCTGATCGCGCTGAGCTTGGGTAAGAGTACCGCCGTTAATTGCAGAATTAGCAAATCCCAGAATATTTGCCGGTACACTTCTCGCTTCCTCAGTAGTGATGATGCTATTTGATGTGGGTGATCTACGGGGATTTTCCATAATACCAAAAGACACACCAAGCGCCTTATCGGATGCACCTACCTCGGCATCACTGCCACCAGATGAGGCTAAGGTTGTTGACTGCTTATAGGCTTCATTTGCCTGATTTAGAACAGATCCAATGCGCTGAAATTCAATGGTTGCAGGATTTGTAGCAACTTCTTTTTGAACATCCAAAGCCTTTCCACGTAGATCATTCGTCATGGTTTGATTAAGTTTCTGTTGATCCATGACCGTAGAAGCCTGATCTTGAGCTGTGCGTCCAATGTCTTGGGCTTGTTTGAGTCTATCCATAAATGTAGGATCAGTTACATCCGTAGGGAATTTTGATACATCCAATCCCATTCTCTGAGCTGTTTGAAGACCTGTATCTAATGATTCCTGAGTAGGATTAAGCGCAATACTTCCAGCGATTCTTCCCGCGAGGTTAGCTTGAGATTCAAAATTCCCTAATTTAGTTTTCTGCAAATTCGCCGCTTCTTCTTGCTGCTGTAATAATCCTTGCTGTAATTGCATAGCTGCGCGTGGATTATCACGCGTCAAATCGCTAAGAGCGCCAGCCATATTGACGGAACTTTGACCAGTAAGCGGGTCTTGATTAGTATTGTTCGCTAATGCACTACGCGTATCCATTTGGTCGCCATATTGCATATTTGCCTGTTGCAACATCAACTGATGCAATGGAACTTGAGAGGCAAGATTCTGTAATTGCATCACCTGTGATAAGCTACCAAGCAAGTCAGGAGATCTTGGTGCTGCGGAACCAGTACCAACCTGTTCTGGTAAATTAGTATTCATTTCGTCAATGCTTTTCATTGCCATATCCCCGCACCTGTAGCAAAACCAGAAGGCGCATTCATACCTGTCACTGCCGGATTACTAAAATTAGATAAGTTGGAAGAACTAACTCCAGGATCATTGGTGAAGCTACTGTTATTACCTGCCCCAGGGAATATTCTATTCACCATTCCGTATTGGCTAATAGTACCAGCCGCCGCGTTAATTCCTCCCGTTACAGCATTGGCAGAACCAACAGTGCCAGCCGCCATAGCATTCCCAGCCGTAGCGATTCCAGAAGCCGTAGTATTTGCTATGTTGTTTGCCGCATTGGTGCCAACATTCGCAAAAGTATTGTTGCTGTTAGTTCCTATACCGGCAAGTGCAGCGAGATTACCAAAGTTTGCCTCATTGCTGGTATTAAAGCGATTATAGGCATTGTTAAACTCGGTACTCGCCGCTCCTTGAGTATAATTTTCGATAGCCTTAAGTGTGCCTCCGCTATTGAAATCCCCTAAAGCTGCAGCACTACGTTGTACGGCCTGATTTCCTTGCTGAAGATCGAATGCATATCCAGGATCTTGTTGAAAATCCTGCAAAGTAAAATTACGATTAAATTGCCCTCCCGGCTGTGTTCCCGCCTCTAACGCAGGTAGTGCAATCTTTCCTGCAGCTAAATACGGAGCAAGATTTGCTTGCTGTACATCAAATTCATTTTGTTGGATGGAGCCAGCATCTTGGCTTGCTGTTAGGGCCGCGTTAGCCTGAGTTTTGGCTGCACTTTGGGCCCCTTGGGAGGCGATTACTCCTCCGGCAATCGCTCCTGCCGCGGCTACACCTGCTGCTATTATAAGACCAGCCATAATTAATCACCTAACCAAAATAAATATGTTTTTTCAGCAAGTATCGCCCCATGCCTAACAAAAAGTGGACCGATATCAAAGTGCTCCTTAGATGCACCAAAAAGTCTTTTCACGCCCCGGCGCTTTAATTCTTTTTTTACAAAAGATATCAATTTACTACCACCCCATTTTTTTCTATGGGATGCGCGCACATAAAGAATATCCATATTGCATGACAAACAGTTTTTGTAATGCAGCTCTGGAGATATCACCCCCACAAAATAACCAATCAACTCACCGGCATCACGCACTGAAGCAAAAAACAATTGTCCTAACGCATCCATGGTATGATAAGCTTCATACTGCATATCAAGCGGCACTTTATCTTTATTTAAAGCCAATTCTTCCCAGTGTTCCGGTAAAATAAGCTTCCACTCTTCTAGTACATCCGCAAAATTCTCGCACTGCACTGTAATCATGAGTCACACCCGGATATCTACTATTAAGACTATCCTATCATCTGCACTATTATTAATAACCTCGTGGGTTGCTTCATGACGAAACCACCAGCATTCACCATGACGCATATAAACCTGTTCATCATCTGCCTTAAAAATAGATCCAGGAAGATTTTGGAGGGGAAGATGATACCTAGTGTAGTATTCTGCATATGCTCCGCGTGTATCGGCATGAGGGGTTATCGTCTTTCCGGCAGGTAGTTTTGTAATAATAACCCTTCCAAGCCTCTGCCCCTCAACCCTACGCATCAAATTAAAAATTATTTGCCTTGCTTCAGGTAGCAATTCCCATGCAGAGTAATTTATGGCTTCCAAATCCTCTATTGCACAATCTAAACACCCATCGGCGTAATACTCCGTTAAATCGTTATAACGAAGCCAAATAGACTGAGTTTCCTTATGTGGGGAATTTTCAAAATCATTTCTGAATGTATTTTCTTTATCCCATAATTCTGGATGATTTTGTACTGCATGTAATAGCGGTATAATATCAATCCCTTCAGCAATCTTTAAAAAATTTCTCATGCACCAGTCCAAATTCTACAGTTTTATTATGTGGATTATAGACCAAAAAAGTTATGATGCAAATAACTATTTTCACAGACATTTATAGCTATAGGTTGATGTGTCTAATGCCGTGCCTGTTACCGTAAAACCGGTGCCTGGGGTAACTGATTTAATCGTTGGATCTGCCCCTATCGTACCACCAGACGTTTTTAGAGTGATGTTGATATAGGGAGTTGTTCCTGCATCGGTAACAGTAATAATGCTAGTGCCATTTAAAGTAAAAGTACCCTCTACTGGTGCCGGAGGAGTGGGTGGGACGTAGGTATATGGCACCACATTATTTTGCTGATTCAAGAAATTTATAGTATTACCATTAGTATTTAGTAGGGTGAGCGGAGGAATTAGCGCATCTTTTATAGCGAGATAATAACCCCATTCATTGATTGTCACATTTCCTGCGAGTGTAAGCGCCCCCTGAGCTACGGTACCTCCAGTTATATAATAACGTTCCATTTTCTCAATAAAGCTGCTGGCTTTTGCTGTATCTTGCCAAAATTTAGCTGCCATATAACCCAACGACATATTAGGAAATGCATCAAGCGCCTTGTCCTGAAAATAACTTGGCCATCTCGTGGACACATTGTAACGCAATAATTTAAACTGATCGTTATTAAATGTAGGCACTCCGCAGAGTTCAGGAAAGAATTGCGCCTGTAAATATGGGTACCACCCGATATTTGGATTATTCGCCCAAGTGCTGACATCTTCCCCATAATGTGTTGCACATAGGTTATAGGTCTGATCATAAAGGCTATCCACACCGAAACCAACATAAGCTTGATTAGACAGGCACGATGTTTGACGTGTAGTTTGTCCTAAAACTCCATATACATAAGCAGCAGTTCCGTAACCTTTTACACTTTCACAATTATCTTCCAAATATTGAATGGAGAAGCTAGATCCATCCAAGGGATTAGTATTATATTGAAATGTTTTCGTCAGGAAGTTTGAGAGTTGCTGATCAAGATTTTGGCTAATAATAGTGTCAAAAAGTACGTAGTATGACCAATACGTGCCCGAACCACTTGGTTGTAAGCTCGCACCATTAAGCCACGAATAATCCCCCGTCAATCCCACATAGCGCGCAACTAGGCTTGCAAATGTGCTTGCATAGCTATCATGCGAATCAGGTGAGCGATAGGTTAAAAATGTCCTGTCTACATCCATCCAGAAAGCAAACTGTGACGCATAGGAAACAGCGATACACAACCATGTAATGCCGCCATCTGTGACTGTCGAAACGCCCGGCGTATAACTTCCGCTAAATGGCGAACTTCCTGCCGCAGTGCCGCCCGCCACCGTCGTATTAAGCCAGATATAGCCCCCAGCAATCATTTTCATCTGGAAGGCATACGTGCCAGAATTTACCCGATTTAGGATAAGGTGCTTGAAAACTCCCTTTATGTGGTTTTTTACCAAGGAAGCCATAGTAGTACCAGCAGAAACCCCTAATGGGCTATCAGTAAGAAGCGTCTTATGTACAACTTGCTCAAGGCCGATATTGGTAAAATAGTACTCAGTTCCTCCATTTGGTGACTCTCTAAACATTCCTAGATAGGAACCCTGAGAATAATAATAAAGTTGCGCAGTGCCGTCGCTTATAACACCAGATGCCTGCCCAGTTGGTTTACTACTGCCCGTAGTCCCAGGAAACTTAACCTGATAAACATTACCATCTGTAGTTAATAATAATTCTCCGTAAGTGACCGAGGTGCCCGCTGACCAGTTAGTTGTAACGGTATTCATGTAAAATATTTCAGCGAAATTATCAATAGTTCCAGAAGTATCAAATGGACGAGCAGGTGTAGGATATGTATTACCAAAAAGCACCAGATTAACAATATTTCCTGACTGTGTTGTGATTTGCCAGACATGCAATTTATCTGCATGATGAGGAAGTGCGGGATAATTTATCGTTAATTGATTTTCAATCTTATAACTGCCATTATCATTACCCCAAACATCATAAACAGAATTGTCGTTTAATGTTAATTGTAGGGCAGGTAAGGTAACGCTAATCCCATTGATAACGGCAGTTACAGAGGGGAGCGTAAGAGCAAAACCAACAATTGGAAGTGTTGGAATTGTAGGCGTTGAAGTAATGAAACTATTCATCCCAGCATCAGTAAAATTAATTGCAGGGGATATATAGCCATTATTTCCAGCTACCGTGGTAAACCACATTTGCCATACTTGCGTAATACTCCCATCAGCATTAATCATTGGTGATCGGAGAGGTGGCGGGCTAATTGCAGTCATGAATTACCTGGCCTCGCATCAATCTTTGCATCAATCATCACCACCTTCACCGGGTCAGTGACTTTAACCTTGAATACACGATTACGAGCCATACCGCATTTATTCCAATATGCCCGCATTTTCGTTTCGCCTATTTTCCCCATCGAAGCCACGCGCTCACCGCTCCAAGTATGGCCGCCATCATTTGATTGTTGCATGATTATTTTTGGGTCACTGCCTTGCACACCTCCATCAAGACCAACTCCGGCCTCAATATCCACTTGAAAACGATTGTAAAATACCCTATTTAAATCATTATTGGGGGATGGTGGAGCAATACGAATGCGATGAATAGGATTTCCATTGTCCGTGTAATTATTATCATCGAACGTATATAATTGCCCTGTTTCATAATCACTCACTATTGATAATTGCCCATTATCACCGGTAGCTGATCCATAGAATTGCCCACGATGACGACTATAGGCTCCTGTCAACGGATTAAACCATTGGCGTTCATGCCATGAAGAGGTGGAGCCGTTGTAAACGAGTGTAGTAAGGGCATCAGGATTATTGAGTACATAAAACTCATGACCATCAATCTGATATACATAAGCGGCGGCATTGCTAAGATTTCCCCAGCTTCTTATAATTTTTTCAATTGCATGTGTTGAAACGCGGACCGGTGCATAGCCTGACATTTTATAAACAATGCCTTGGCCGCGTTCATCTTTGCTTAGCCACATGACTGTATTGTCAGCTTTCTTGACAGTCATGGGGGCAGCACATCCACATTCAATAAAAACCCCCTGAATTGGAGAAAATGGGAAAGTATTTGCACCAGTATCCCACCATATTTCCGCTGTTTTACTCCCAAATATATAAAGCTGACGATGAAGTGTGATAATTGCGACAATCAGATCGCTAGCACCTTCTTTGGTAGCAATATCAAGAGGGTTGATGGTTGCCCCATCATTTAATTGGGAAAGGAAAAAATCTCTACTTGCAGGTTTAGCGAATACAAAATAATTATCGATATAATCAACAACATTTGCCCCAAGAAAATTGCCACCACAAGGATTTAGAGAAAAAATACTACTGGCAAAATTATAAATATACTCGTTAGGACCATCAACAATGCATAGTTGCAGTCCATTATCAGACATCCCCACATAACCAGTTGAGGTAATGAGAGTGCCTATCGCACTGTAAGAACCATTGATGGCCACTAAATAAAGCGTATTTCCAGCCACCACAAATATATTACTAACTACAACCCAGACACCCCTAATCGGATATTTAGGAAGTAAACAAAATGGTGTTAGTCCTGGGGTGCCGCGCAAATACCATTTATTCTTTCCCTGTTGGCTTTCGACAATTTCGGGATAGAGATTTATACTGCGTTCGGCATCAACATTGATCGAGGATGATTGATAGCTAGGGCCAACAAATGGAAAATCCATATCATCTCCCTATCTGCCCGGTATAATAATTATACACTCCTTTATGCGGAAGCACGGCGCTATCGCATTTCATTAACTGCCCTCTCATGCGAGTGTTAATGCGTTTAATGTTGCCCATGCTAGAGCCAACAAGTATTAGAAGGTTTTGATCTTCCGGTTTACCATATAGCCTACCCATTTCAAGTTCCAAACTGTAACGCAAAGCTCTTTTATACCCTGGCGGCAATGCAAGCGTGGTATTTACACTCGTATTTTGGGCTATCCCTTCCCACATATAAAGTATCACGCTCTGAGTAGTGCTCGGAATCGGCCAGAAGCTGCAATTAATCAAAGGGAATTGATAATCAGGCCACATTACACTTGGTATGGGGGATGAAACACCTTTTACAATGATTTGCGACCATTGATCGTATGATACGAGTGGAAGCGGTAATTCTGTGCTGTTAGTGCTTGTATTTAGACTGACTGCCGCAACCTCTATACGTTCAGGACGTACTGCGATATTAAAATCACCACCGGGACCTAAGGTATAGGTTTGCTTCGTAGTAGGAAATGAAAATACATTACGCTGTACAGTATAAATCAATAGGCTCTGTGTATTCCAATCATCAATAATATCATTGAGTAATTGCAATGCATCATTCTCTTCGTCGGCTGATAGGATTTCATTTTGAGCAATAGCACCAACCTGCAGCGCAGTCATACGAATCAAATCCCTAACAGTGACGATAGAGGTTCCCATTATTTAGCCCGTTTTTCAACATTTGCAGCAGCAATAGCTTTCTGACTATTGATAGTTTTTTCTTTCAAAGTGGCAAAGCTGAAGCCGTGCGTCCTTTGCATCACCTGATCAGGACCAGGCGCAGTAATTATACCAAACGCTGCAGGGGTATCCTTCCATTCATCTGGAAAATTATCATGCAAGAATTGCTCCTCATCATGATTATTAATCATTACAGCATCGTGTGTTTTGTGATATTTGAACTTAGGAAATTCCGTTGATAAGGATTCAAATTCTTGTGGGAGTTGATATTTCGACATTGATTTCCTTCAGATAAAAGGGGAGCCTAAGCGACTCCCCAAAGTTAAATATTAAGTGTGTGAGAATGGAGTTGCAGCCGTACCAGTAGACTTTGTAAGAATGCTATTGATCTGCCATATACCCGCACCAATATCTTTAATACTGAGACGATCACCAACAAAACCACCAGTGGTTGTTCCATTAAGAGTAATAACGTCACTACCACCCGCGCCAGCCGTTGCAGGCCAACCCGTTAAAGTTCCGGTATCATTAGTAAGTGCTATACCTTGGAAAGCATCAGAAGATGCGCCAGTAACATCAGTTGTTAGAGTTATGGAGTTGCTTGTTACTGTAGTGCCAATTACGAAAATATAATCATTACCAGTGCCTGTACCAGCAGGAAGAGTAACGGCAATACCAGCAGCCCTATTAAGGGTAACAACCCTGCCAGCATGCAGTGCAGCTGTTACAGTCAAAGTTGAAGCTGTTGCGTTCACTACAGGAATGTTACCACCTACCGACTGAATAGCAGTTCCAGCAGGAACAAGACCAAGAGCGACAAGTTGAGCTGTCAGATCAACAGTACTTGCCTGCTGAACGATAGGACCGGTGCCATAAAAACCAATCTTATCACCAGTTGATTGCCCCATCTGAAAACCATCAGATGATTTAGGGGTTTGGGTTTCTGTCGATGGTGTTGAGACGGCAGGACCCGGATTTGTAGATGATGTAACGACTCCAAAAGTCATGATTTTAATCCTTTCATAGTATTTTTATGTAGAGGGAGAAGGTTATTACCTTCTCCCATAAGTGAGCTTAACCACGAATCTGACAAGCAAGCTCTTGATAGATTGCGGCCCAGCCGTAGAGCACATCAAGCCGAGTGATTGACCTAGACATGTTAATGTCATATGCCTTCACCATCAGGATTGAGAGGCCACTTTCATCATCACCAACTCGATTAGCAGCTTCTACGCCGCCTGGAATTGGTAAATCAGCACAACCAAGCGTAAATGCATCGCGGTGATATGCGAGGTTACACACGGTATTTAAACCTGTTGTACCAGACATGGTGATACCAGCAGATGCAGCCGGAAGAGCGCTCACGTTTTGATATTGTCCGGGGATTGTCGCACTAACTGGCCCAACAATAGCGGGAAGAATATTAATCGTTGCATTACCACTACCATCACTATTAACCGGACTCTGAACAATAAACTGACGTAATTGACCTGTAGATTGACGGTTTTGTGGGTTAACCTGATACACACCAGCAATAGTGAAAATATCACCAGGCAGTAGAAGGTTTGTAACGCTCGCTGTCCAGCCTGTTGTAGTAATAGATGACCCTGACTGATTTGCTGTCAAACTCATTGTAGGAGTACCACCAAGCGTACCAACAGTGTGCGTGATAATGTTCTGATCCATTGACCATTCAAAACCAGCGGCCTTACCCATGTTGCCAGAGGTATATTGCTTGCCGATTTCATCAGCTTCTTGGAAAAGCCCTTTCAATGCATCAACAATGGTTGCTTGTGCAATTGTATCAAGGACTAAATGACGATTGTTGTCTTTCGGGCAACCTTCATAATCCATATTTGACCCAGCTTTTAAATAGGTCAAAATAGCATTTGTCGGAGTACCTGGAGTACCGACCGAATTTGCGACAGAATTTTTAGCCAGTAGCAAACCATTCCTATCAATTTTTTGCGCAACAGTAGCGATTGCAGGATCAAGAACGCGCCGGGCGAACATATCCATAGAAAGCTTGTAATCTTTACTTGAAAACTGTAGGTCACAACCTTCCCAGTTGGAAAGCTGCAATGGTACTGAGGTTTCAGTCTGATCTTCAAGCTGCAATGCTTGGCCGGTACGACCGATATAACGGGCTGGCTTGCGGATGTTTAAAGTATCACCTTGTTTCGCGCCATCGACACCAAATGTTTTACTGTATTCTTTATTGGCCATCCGTGAAAAAACAAGATTGTTTTTCAAGATCATCAGGCTTTCGTTGGTGATTCGTGAGTCGGTTAGTAATTGTTGAGCCATTTTTTCTATCTCCGATTATTACGTTTCTCCGCCGTCCTTTGCTTTTCATAATCCTTAAAGTCAATTTTAGGATCATCCAAATCAGGGGCAGATTGCACATTTCCCTTACCCTTTAATGGTGTAATGGGTGCTGGTTTTTCTTTCTTTTGTGCATCGGTAGATTTGATAGTTTCTTTTTCTTTGGCCGCTTCTAATTGACGTTCAATACGGTCCTCAATCTTACCCATCTCACGGGCAAGAGCCACAGGAGACAGCTTAATCAATTCTTCAACCTTTTCCGGGTGACTTCCCCACCAATAAGCAATGTGCGCTCCTATCGGTGAGTTTAAGAATGTGTCAGCAACAATATTAGGCACCAAGATTTCTTCATTATTGATAACATCATCAAAGTCATCGTAATGATCTCTTGCAGCATCTTTTTGTTTCTTCCAATCCTCATCAAGCTTAGTAATGCGCTTCCTTTCCTCAGTGTCTTTTGCTTCCCGCTCTTGCTTGGCTAGGCGCTCATCAAGCTTCCAGTCAGTAAGAGCTTCTACATAAGCATCATGAGTATCGTAGTCATCAGCTTTCGGCTTGGCCTTCCCTTCAGTATCTTTTTTCGTGTCTGTCTTTGCCTTATCGTCAGTGGGTGCTTTACCCTCAAGAGCTTGCTTTTTCCACAAGTCTTTTTCACGTTCCAGTTCTGATTTTTCACGAGTCAACTTGTCAAAACGTTTATCACCTTTTGACTTTGCGGTTTTAGAATCGCCTTTATCAGCATCATCCTTATCACCATTATCAGTTGCCGAATCTGAAGGGGTTTCATCTACATTTTTACCTGTAGACGCGGCCTTGTTTATTTTTTCACTTTTTCGGCTTGCTTCGTATTCCTTAAATGACATTTCCCCCACTTCTTGTAGAGTTTTAACCTCATCACCTGTTGATTGTTCGTTAATATTATCAGCAGTCGATTCAGAAAGATTTGTCGTTGTCATAGATAGAAAGCGCCATTGTTAGTGAATTATAAGGGATATATTAACATGTCGATTTATAATGTACAATATTTTTATGTGGAATATAAATAATCACATATTTATGATGTGAATTATGGGTAAAATAAAGCCCCACATCGGAGAGATACAGGGCTGTTTATTTACTGAGAATCCATTATTCAATCACCGCGCAAAGATCATCCTCATGCGCCCCCAGATATACCACATTGCCAACGGGAAACTCCTGAATTTCGTACTCATTGAACAACACCTTGTCACCAATCTTGACTGCCATAGGCAAACGGATACCAGTAATATCGCTGATTTTACCCGGACCTACCCCAATCACAATACCCTGATTAAGACGCCCAGATTTATCGCGTGGGTCAGTAGCTTCTTTCCGTGCAAGAATAATGCCGGATTTAGTGACTTCTTCTTGCTTTAGGCGTTCGATGAAAACCAAATCACCCATTGGTCGTAGTTGTAGGTGTGCTTTACTCATGTTTTTCTCCAAATTTGTGCATAAATTTATAGTGGTTTAATGGGGGTCGTTCTATTTTATCCTCAACCATCTTAATAAAATCATCCCACGTTATACGCCGCCGTTCTGCAACATCTCCATTTTTCATGCTATTGTCCTCTCTGAAATTAATTTTTCTAGAAGTACATCTCTTTCTCTAGCCATAAAAATATTTTCTTTTATGCGGCGTTCTCGTTCTTTTTTACACCGGATCTTATGTGCCATAGCTTGTTCATTTTGATCAGTCATTTTATTGGCCTTGTGCTGGTTGTTGTGATTGTGTCATATCTTGAGTTGCGTCATTAGCCTCTGTTGCATCCTGATTTGCCATTGCCATCTGATGATTTTGATCTAATTTCTGACTAAGATGTTTTAGTTCCTCAACAAAAACTGTTCTATTGGCATCACCCTTTTCAGCAATAAGCGCTTTAATAATTTCCATCCTATCATGTTCGAGACTCATACGCTCTTTACTCTGTATCTCAGCCATACGCCCTTCAAGCTTGGTTGATAGCTTAGTCACCTCCGCAGTAAGCGTTTGAATCATTTGTGATTGCTGTGTCATGGTTGCTTTTGCTGAGGCTGGAACATCATCAGTATCCGAATTTTGCAGGGCTGGTGGCAAGGATTTATAGAGACGATTACCAATTTCAGTTCCACCAGGCATATCAAGGTTTTTCGCGATTAAATCGCCAGCAACCGCCATTATTGGCGGATAACTATCAACCAGCGCCATCGTCATAGCCGCACCTTCTTGACGTTTTGTTGAATAGGATGGACCAGCTTTAATGATCACGTCATATTTTCCAGTAGTTATATCAAATAGCTTCTCAATACCATTTTCCACAAATTTTTGATTGATTTGCACTTGCTTATGATCACCAGATTCTGTGACAATACGCATTAATCTAGGAGTATCATAAATAAACGGTATCAGTTCCATGCAAATTTGACCACACCGCCTGATTGCCCGGTTAGTGTTATCTTTGAAATGGAAATTGGATGCGCTGCTTTGTGTGTCACGGGCTAAAATCGCCTTACCAGATGTTTCATTGCCTGGCGCACCAACTGACGCATCATACATGCCAACCGTAGCCTTAATATCATCTACACATTGCTGCCTGGCGTTTGTTATTGCCTGAATTGGCGGCTCATATATATTGCGCTGTGGAGCCGGAACTGGAATGCCATTAAGTGATACAGCTTTATATTCAAGATATGGCAAATTATCAACATTCGATCGTCTCCATTCATCTTCATGACCTTCAAACTGGCCTTCAACACCAATCCAAGGAGCCTTAGGAGATAGCGAGATCATTTCAGCTTCAGAAGAAACCCATAGATTTAACATGCGCTGCGGATCTTTTGCGTGACGAATAATACTTTCATATACCACTTCACCATTGATATTATGCTCATCACCAATAACATACACGACTGGGATAGTAGAGCCGGGCCAGTCAGTTTCTTCTAAGACTTCGGTGGCACTGATTTTACACCATTTAACTTCAGGAATAAATGTATCACGTCGTTGTTTTATATATATCCCTTTAGGGATGCGTGAGTTACCATCCTCATCAACAAGTTCTTTTTCTTCGAATACTTGACCGCTACTCAGCAGTACAATTGTAGTTTTACGTTGGATAATATAATAATATTCTGCAACACGGACAGTTCCTTCAGTTACCCATTGAGCCACTAAATCACCTTCGCCTTTCCATGCTTCAAGTGATGCCATATCAGCATTAGGATACTCTCGCTTAAAATCTTCCTTAGGCATGTCCTCAATAATAAAACACCATTGCGAATCTGAATAATCCGGTCTAATGCAGTAAGGATAGGAGTAGACAGAAAATGGATTGGGTATACTTTCAATTTTAATGACTTGATGAAAGCTTTTTGGATCTTCGAATTTCGTGATTAGGCGAAAAACTCCATACGACTGCTTAACTGCACACCCGCTAGCAGTATCATAAGCAACATCTGCATCGCTATCATACTCGATATGCCTAAAAATACCCTCCATAATTTCGGCAGTTTCTATATCTCCATCCTGAACAGGTGATGCCGTCATTGATGGACGGTTTTGCCTAAGTTCATTGACTACTTGCCTGACAAATTGCGGTAACCTATTATGCGTTAAGCATGGGCGTGAAGAGGCGCTACGTTCGGTTACAATATCTTGAGGCCATTGTTCGCCTATCAAAAATCGTATATCATCCACAGCAGCTATTCTACGCGCACTTTCGCATTTAGCAGAGAGAGTCCATCGCTTGAGGGCTTTGGAAAGAAACTTCTCGACACCTTCTTTGCTTTTTGTATCCACATCATCGGAATATTCATCATTATGATCATTAATATTTTTAATATAATTCATCGCATCCACCCCTGTTTATGATACGGCGCAGAGGATTGAGACCTTTGCTTAATAGCCGGTTTTGTTCGTGCCTGCATTCTACCGCTCAGTGTTAAATACCGGGCAGCATCCAATGCGTGATCATTTGTTTTAACAACTTTACCATTTTCATCACGTCTGTACAAGCGACGCTCCTGCAATGTATTGGTAAGCGATCTGAATATTTTTATCTTACCAGTGGTGAATCCTTGGAATACAGCATGAATACCAGCCTCAACCGCATTATCTGCGGGCTCTAGGTTTAATCCCATTTTTCGATACTCATCAAGCAATCTACTGCCATCGTGTTGACTGCGCCCATTAGACGCTGGATCAATCGCGCCAGGAATCCAATCTCCCTTGACTTTTATTGCCGCTGCATGCACTTCTGGTTCGGCTTGTCCGCGATAATATTCAGCGTACCAGTAACACGTACCTGTTTCATTATCCCATGCGCCCCATACTACCGCCGTCCTATTCCATCCCACATCCATTCCATAAGCGCGCGGCCAGTGATCAGGGATTGCGAAATCATCAACAACAATATCTTCATCAGCTATAGGATAAATCGCGCCGCTACCAAGCTGAGGTACACCTTTAGAACGTGCTTCGCGCTGAAATGGGGGAATACTAGCCCATAATTCTTTCTTCTGCTGCTCGGTCAAATGCGGGGCATCGTCCCACGTTGCCATTACTATGTACTTGTTACCACCAATCTCGTTGCCGGAGAATTTACCACCTGGTAGAAATGTCAACACAACATCCGACATACCCTCAAGTGGGGTGAATGTCAGAATAATCAAGCCGTCGGTTGTCATGGTACGGATTAAACATTCAATATACACCTCCAGAGGCGGCTCTTCATCAAGCCATATTTCCTCTTGTTCTGTACCTTCAAAAGAGCCGCGTCCCTGCTCATATGACTTTAGACCAAGCGTTGACCAACCACCTGAAACATGCTTGATCTTGATGGTATCGGCAAGATCATTAAATCCAGACTTCCATGTGACTTTTCCGATACACTCAAGCGGCACCAAGCCGGTGCCAGAAAACGCCTTTTTACCATTATCATCAACCACTACCGCACCAAATAGCTTAGCCTGAATAATATCGCGCGTGGTGCTATTTGTCTTACCCGCCGCCCATGCTCTTATAGCCTTTTTAAATCTCTTTCCTACCCACCAATCAGGATAAAGGCCGGTGAGATTTAGAGCAGTAAGATAACCACCTACACCCTCTGATTTTCCAATACGGTTGGCAGCCATCATTAACAGCTCGCGGTGAGTTGCGCTTGCAGCAAAAAACTCCATGTGCTTAACATAGAGTTCGCGCCTTAAAGCACCAGATTCAGGGTAGTAGGTAAGCAGTTTGCGCGTGCTATTGCGCCGTGCTATCTCCTCAGCAATAGGGAGTAGCGCGCGACGCTGGGCTTCTGTGAGCTTACTCACATCAATTTTGCGGAGCTGCGTCAATAATTGCATTTAGCTTGTCAATTAACTGTTGATCGTTGATTGTAGTGGTTTTAATCTCGCCGGAGTGGTCAATGCTTATGCGGTCGTTGAATGACTTGTTACGTTTACCCGCAGCCCACTTGATTGTATCGATCTGAACACGCGCAGCAGCAGCAGAATCTTTATCAACAGCGGTCTTTGATATTTTAAATGCCTCATCTTCTAAAGCATATGCTGATTCTTCCCGCGCCTGTGTGTACTGTGCCAAGAATTCAGGATATTTTAACTTCCAACCTCTAATTGTTTCCCACACCGGCATATGAGGAAGTGCACATATTTCCCGGATAGTTTCACCTTCTTCAATACGCTTACATATCTCAGTAGCTATTTCATTGGTATAATCTGATGGTCTACCAACCTTAGCCATATACTTACTTCGAGTTAATTATCAGTATAAAAATGATCATTCCAATAGCGAAAGCCATATCCCCCTCCTAGTTAACAATCTCATAATCAAGAGCTTCGATATCATCTTTGATGAATGTAATTACTTCATTTGCCATATTCACAATCACATCGCTGCTTGCTCGTTTTACGCTCTGTCCTGCCTTAATTGCTGCCAGGGCTTGCTCGAACGAGAGTTTAGGCTTTGCGATTAATTCAAAAAATTCTGCATTGATAAATTGATAATTCCCAGAGGGCAAAAGGATTGCATAGTCACCAACTACACAGGATGCAATTCCAGCAGTTATCAAACCGTCATCAAATGTTACGGTTGTGACATTTTCAGTCGTACTAACAGCCGCGATTTTTTGTGCAGTCAATTCTGTACTTTTCACTGTGTACTTTTCCATAATAAAACCCTTAATTTTATCTAAAATATTCATAATCTCAACAATATACCATTATTTCTATAATTGTACAACTGTAGAATTATTTCCTTTAAATCAAACAAAATAGTCCGGAATACCCCAATTGATATCCGAATCCACACCACGCTTTACGACACCTGCCCGGCGGTTGCCTGTGTAATATTGGACAGTACAACGGCTCACCTTGCAGGATCTGGCTATTTGCCTTTTTGTCATGGTGCCTTTTTCGTTAAGCCGCCTGATTTCTCTGATCTGCTCAGGTGTTAGTTTCTTTCCTGTCACTATTCGCCTTTTCCCAATGTTTGTGCTGTCGCAAATAATAGCTCAAGTTTTTTCCGATCTAATTCGCCACAGATTCTTAAAAGGTCAACAATTCTACTTGGTCTATCGATAATGATTTTCACCAAATCAGATGATATTTTCCCCGCCATAGACAGAAGAAAATCTGTATCAAGAAAAAGTTCTTCTGCTATGAGTTTAATAACATCCTCTGTTGGTATTTCATAACCAAGCTCTATCCTTGAAAGGTATGCCTTACTAATCCCAATCCTTTCAGCAAACCAGCTCAATGATAGATTTTCAAAGACATGCTGACGCCGCCTTCGTATGAACCCTCCAAACAGTTTTTTATCATATTCATTCATACCCGGCTCCTCATCCATGCAATAACATCATCAGAAACATTGACATGAATCTCTATGGCGGTACGGGCGACATCGATATCACGCTTGATATTTTCCTGATAATTATCCTCTTCCGCACCCCATGAGTTATAACCCCACGCCCAGCCGTTCCATCCGATATTTCGGCATCCAGAGATGACTTTCGCCTGCAGGCTGGCGTGCTCTTTGACGTAGTTGCAGAGCCCATTTATTCCAAAATACCAGCCTTCCGCCTTTGCCTGTATAGCAATGGAACTGCGGGAAAATTTATGGACGTAATCCGCAGCCAGTTTCCGCCATTTTTCATCAGCAGATTCCCAAGGATGTTTCTTGGCACTGCTTTTGGATAAAACCACGTTGCTCTTGCCGATTATCTCCCGGCAAACCTTGACGATCTCACCAACTGCAGGCCACCCCCAGCCATTGTGCTGCGAAATAACCGACTGCCAAGCCTCCTGAAGAGCCGCTTGGCTAAACCCTGTCAGGGCATTGCCGTAAAGCTCTGTCGCAACGTTCATCAACTCGCTGCCAGAAAGAGTTTTGAGGTGATGCGGAGGCTGATAAAGCTTGAGCATCGGGTTAACTACCACGAGTAAAACTGAGCTATGATTCTTCATTTTCGATCAATCCCATTTCCTTGAGTTTTGCTTGGAAAGCCGCGTTTATTTCCTCATGTTTTTTTGCAGCTTCGTTCACGTATCCGCCCACTGCCGGTTGCCGTGGTGGTGGGTCTGGAATGTCCGGCATGGGTTTTTTGCGTTGCTTGATCGATTTCGTTATCTCCTCATCAAGCCAAGTCAGCGAACGCGGAGGGTTGCCCGGATTCTTGGCCATGTACCGTTCGGCTGTTGGTTGGATATCTAGCTCAAAGTCTGCTCCCCAATCCAACCATGCTGAAATCGGAGAGGTTTTGTAAAACACACCAGGAGCGTTGAAAAATTTCTCAATCCATTCGAATATTTTCTTCACTTCTGCTTTTTGATTTTCAGGAGGTCGCGCTTGCGCATAACAATCATCAACAACAGTAATAGATGAAGGTGAAGGTGATGGGGTTAACGTAACGGAATCCGTCACGATTCCCGTTACGTTGTCCGTGGAAGGTGTTTTTTTATTCCTTTTTTCGGCAGCGGCGGCAGTAGCGGCAGCAGTTCTTTTCTTGTTATTTTCGCTATTTTCTGCGGCTTTCTGCATTTCAGATTCAATTCTTTTGTGATAAAGAAATCCTTCTTTAATCTCAAAAAACTGTAGAACCGTTGACATAATTCTTTTGCTATCCCTTGACGGTTTTACGCGTGCAATTTGTTGTAAACGGTTCGCATCATTTGGTATGCGCCCGCCATTTTTCCAGTAATGAAGCATGATAAGAATGTATGCTCCGTGCTCTTCCGCATCGAGGTGCATCGTATCGGCAAGATAATCACCTATATAGAATGGCATCCATAAGTCAGTATCGTTGCTCATACTACCACCTCCATAATTGCCCTTCCAATAATTTCAGGTATCTGCGGCACTACGGCGTTTCCGAGGGCTTTAATTCTGTCCACCCTGCCGGAAAGCCCATCAACCACTCTACCCACTGAGGGTTCAGCTTCCCAGTAACTCCTTGCCTCAACAATTCCCCCACGACTGTACCCCTCTCTATTTGTGAGGGGGGAAGCGTTGAATTCTTTGCGTCCTGCGCTGTTGGTGTCGGCCACATCGCCGGATAAACCACCTGTTCGCGCAAATTCCCGCTTCTGGTTCGTCCCTGTCGTGATCTGTGATTGCGGCTGTTTTCTTCCGTTTTCGGCGGTAAACTGTCCATGGTGTTCGGCGTAGCCCAGAATCCACACCCGATCACGCCGGTGCGGGGCATTCGCGGCGCAAGCTGGAATAATAAGCGTTTGGACTTCATAGCCCTGGTTTTCCAAATCAACTGACACCTGTTCGAGTGCCATATTGACGATTCCAGCAACATTTTCACCAATGATGTAAGTGGGCTTGGTTTCAGCAATAACGCGGAGCATTTCAGGCCAGAGATAACGGTTATCGTCTTTGCCTTTTTGTTTTCCTGCAACACTGAATGGCTGGCATGGAAATCCGCCGCAAATAACATCAATTGTTGGTATTCCATCTTTCTGCAACCTTTCTGCATTTAAAGTTCGGATATCCTCATAAATAGGCACTTCCGGCCAGTGTTTGTTTAATATCTTTCTGCAATATTGGTCGATCTCGCAGAAAGCCACCGTTTTCATACCGGCACGTTCAAGTCCAAGCGAAAAACCACCGATGCCGGAAAAGAGGTCGAGTACGTTCATAGAGACCTCACATAATCCAGCAGCGACAATGCATCTGCTTCATTATCATCGGCAGGCTTAAAACCTTTATCCTGCATAGCCTTAATCATTGCTGCTTTATTGGCATTTCCTTTGCCTGTGGCATGCATCTTGATTGCGGCAACGCCTATGCCCTTGTAAGGAATAGTATACTCCTCACAGAAGCCCATAAGCGTTGCCATCAGTCCGCCAAACACATGCGCAGCGTCCGTACCTTCATGACGGCGCACTTGTTCAAAATACACCTCATTCACCGAGCGAAAAGTGTTCAGAAATTCACGCCGAAAACGTAAATAGCGCATCCCCGCACCTTCGTGAGAGCGAGGCTTAAAGCACTTACTCCCACTGATGATCTTGCCGCGATGGTATAAAGCCCATCCGGTAGTGGTTCCTAAATCTAATGCGAGGATTGAGCGCATGTTTACCCTATTTCAGAGGAGTTACGTTATCTTCTTTCAGTGCTTGGGCTGAATCCAGCAAGTCTGCCTGATCTGGGATAGGAAGGGCTGGGGCTTGCTCACCGACAAAATCTTGCGCGCCACTTGTTACAATCAGCACTATCTGACCAGTTGCGCCACCAAGTTCGTGTAGGGCGTCAAAAGTATTGGTGCATTTCATGGTTGCTTTGATACCATCTTTGACAATCACCTGCTCTACTGTTGCCTCAATCACTTTCCGGCCTTCGGATGAGATTATGCGGCAAGCTTTTTTCACCAGATGCTCTGCCGCTTCTTTTGTCTGATTGATAGATTCACGCTGCTCTGCTTCACCCATGGAAACCCATGGCTTTTGGAAGTTTTTCAGCCTATCAAGCAAAAAATCCCGTATGTCGCCGGTAAGCGTCTTTGCAGCGATATTGACAATATCTTTTTCAGCGGTTTCATGAATCATGTTAATTTTTCCTTATTAAAAGTATGGCAAAATTGCCGGGTTGAAGCCTACTTATCATAGGTCATTGCTTCCGCAGCGATGCGGTCGTTTATGAGCTTGTTTAGTTTGTCTTGCGCCTGCTCTTTCGTGAGGTATTCATCGCGCATCATCATCTGTATAACAACAGGACGGGCATTGACGACAGAACCTTCCTTATTGCGATAGTGGTCGTAAACCTTTAGCCAATCTGTATCCATCATGCCCGCCCCCTTCTAATGTTTTTCAAATATTCAGCGGCACCGGGAAAAGGCTCTTTCTGTCCATACAGAACATCCTTTAAACGACTGCGGGCAAACTCTCTCGCTGTTACCGTTAGGTTTCTCCATAAAGATTTGCCATGGGGTAGTGGGGCATTCAATATCTCATCAATCCTGAACCGGCACGCAGCCAGCGCTACATACTGACTGTGCGACATGGTGATTGTTCTGATCTCGTCCTTGTACTTCATGGCTCCCGCTCCCCCATTATTATTTACTGAGTTTTTACAGAATCGCCCGCTACCAGATATCCGCTTTTTATAAGCTATTGACTATCATGATATTGTGGCAAAGTGTTTGGTTGGGGATGGTGGAATCGAATCACCGACAACTCCTACTTATTGGATTAGCGTCTATAGCCGCCTTTCGCTTTCAGAGCGCCCTACCTTAATCCCCATCAATCAAAAGTTAATATACTACAATACTTTTCCAGCCTATGATTGAAGTATTAGTCATAATTTGGCCTTTTATTGATATTTTACGATTTATCGATTGATATTAATAAATTATTAATGTAAGGAGTGCCGTGGAAAAAGGTTATTTAAAGCACGGCACCCCAACCGGAGAGATAAGCGCAGGCTCATCCGGTGTTTGATGTATTTGATTGATCTGGAATGTCAAAAAAATCATTCGGTTGAACAGCTCCATTGGTGGCATGAGCAATTCGCTGCATCATATCAGCACATGGAGTCCTTTGGCCATTTACATATTTGTGAATAGTCTGAGGATATGTTCCCACCACTTTAGCAAAAGCGGTAAGTGTCATTGATTTTTCGTTTAAGTATTCTGTAAGTCTCATAATTACCTATATAACCATTGTGGGGAATTGTTGTCAACTACTTATTCTCCATAATGGTTATTTACTTTTCCCCATAAGGGGGATAACGATTAACAATGAAAAATAATATAAAAAAAATCAGAGAATCTCGCGGGTATAGCCAAGAACAATTGGCAGACAGGATTGGAACTACTTTTCAAAAGATATCTAAATTAGAGAGGGGGGAAAGAAAGTTATCACTTCAATGGATGATGGATATCTCAAAAGCGCTTGGTTGCTCAATTTCTGATTTAATATCAGAACCAGCATTAGTCAAACTTGTTGGTTATGTGGGTGCCGGTGCTGAAATTTTCCCAGTAGATATCTCTGGTGATGAGATAATAGACGAGGTTGATGTTCCTCCTGGCATATCCCCAGATCAGGTTGTTGCAGTAAAAGTAAGGGGTGACTCTATGTATCCTGCCTATCGGGAGGGAGATATTTTATATTATCATCGCAAGTGTGATTACGATGAATCGTATTTGCGGCGAGAATGTATAGTAAAAGTCAAGGACGGAGCAGCTTATGTCAAGATATTAACGCGCGGCTCAAAAGTAGGAACCTTCACATTGACCTCTTATAATTCTCCTCCTATAGAGGATGTTCAAATAGAATGGGCTTGTAAAATACTTTGGGTGAAAAAATCACAATAAATACCACCTTTAAGAAAGGAGTCGCCATGAAGAAAAAACTCACAATTACCGCTATTTTAGCCGTACTATCAACACCTGTACTTGCTGAAGATGTATATGTTAATGGATACGAGAGAAATAATGGAGTATATGTAGAGCCATACCACAGAACAGCCCCAGATAATAATGTTTATGATAATTACAGTACGCAGGGTAATATTAATCCATATACAGGGCAAGCAGGTACAGTAAATCCTTCTTATTATCAGTTGCAGCAACAGCAGCAACAGAGCACCTATAGTAATAGATACCGTCGCTATTAGGAAATATACATCCGCATATGACAAAATCAACAAGCCTTTCCATTATTGTAGCAATTATCACTATATCATGCTGCGTACCTCTGGCACGGGCAGATAATAATGCTGCTGTCTTTAATGAAGATTGGAAATTAAAAATACGCGCTAATGCTGAAAAAGGCGATCCTCAAGCACAAGACAATCTTGGAATTTTGTATTGTGGTGGCACTGGTATCCCACAAGATTATACTAAGGCTATGCAATGGTTTCATAAAGCAGCAGCTCAAGGAAATGATGATGCACAATTGAATATTGGCGATCTATATTATAAAGGCCATGGTGTTCCACAAAATTATACCGAGGCCATAAAATGGTATCGTAAGTCGGCTGATCAAGGTAATGCCAATCTACAATTGTTTCTAGGTGATTTATATTACCGAGGTGAAATCGTACCCAAGAATTATGCTGAAGCTCTAAAATGGTATATTAAGGCAGCTAATCTAGGAAACGCTACGCTAGAGGATAGGCCGCTTTATGAGCTTGGGGTCATGTATCGTGATGGCGAAGGTGTTGGGCAAGATTACATACAAGCATACATGTGGCTAAATCTAGCGGTCGCACATAATAAACTACCTAAGTACATGAATGATGCTGAAACACGGGACAGGCTCGAAAAAAAAATGACCCCAGATCAAATCTCTAAAGCTCAACGTTTATCAAGAGAATGGAAACCTACAAAAAATACTCCATGATTATAACTTACTTTCTCACTTCTCCAACAACCTCGCTCCGGCGGGGTTTTTTATTGCTCAAACGTTACCATTACTTTTCTGCATAAGTTAACCTATGCACTACTATCCCCATTATGCGACGCATAACCTGGGTTATGCGTGATAACCATCCTATATCATCCCGTATTTTTCTGGCGTACAATAAAAACAAAAATATTTCCCCATTTTGTTTAAATTTATATTGACATACATTCCCCAATATGGTTATATTACCCCATAACCCGATTACAAAACAAATAATCAAGAGGGAAACATGGGAATCATATTATCACGCAACGACCAGATACGGGTATTGCGCGAAACGAACGACTATCTCGTAGAGCGTGAGAAGTACCTGGATAAAATCGAATGGGATGCTGACTTAGAATATCACGCTGAGACGCTTTCCAGCTACTGCAATAGCGCGGTGCACGATGCGGATGTGGGCGATATCAAGACAGATGATGAAGTGCTTGAAGATGCGGAAAATCTGGCCGGAGAGATTCATCACCGTGAGATGTGCCGGGCGCATTATCATAACTGTTTGGTTTAGGGAGAGCGCCATGTACATAAGCGATATCGAATACCAGAGAATCATGAAAGCGCTGGAAAAGTCAGAAGAGCTTCAGCGGGAAGTTAGGATTTTACTGAGAGAATTGCGTAACAAAATTCTTGGGAGTCACCCAAGAGATGCTGAGAAACACTGTAATGAAATGGTTGAATCATGCAAGCGCTTGGTAAAATAACGATGGTTTTCGTTCTGCTGGCGGGGCTGGCGAATTGGGGAGCGTGCTTGTGGGCGGATGACGTGCATAAGCGGGCAATGATGGTTTTAGGAGAATGATTATGTGCAAACAACAATTACAGCTACCTTTTGAAAAGTACACCCCGCAGCAGCTTATTGACACGTTGGCAAGCCGCCCGCGCATGAAATGGCAGTGGATTCTAAAAGCTGCTCAAAGACACTGGATTAGCGAGTATGTCAGTGATAATGCAGCGCGGAGAAAGCAGAGAATGGAACAGGTGAGGAGTTTTGAAAATGCTTAAGTATTCATTAACAGATTATCAAGATATGCTTGCCGGGTATCAATCGGGGAAGAAAAGCATTTTTCAACCATCGGCAGGGCGTTCTGAGGCGTATAAATTCGGCTTCAAATGCGGAAGCCCTTTTAAGGATAAGTACCAACGTTTCATGGCAAATGATCTTGTGGGAAAAGAATATCACATTACGGATTTTAATAAATATCAGGAAAAGGTAGCAGCATGAGCAATTCACAAGGCGGAGTCAATATAGCAAGGGCGATACTGGCAGTTTATTCAAAGGTCGGATACGTCCTTAAGAGTGGATTTAACGATCACCAAAAATATAAATTTGCTGGCGAATCCGATTTTATAGAAGCGTTGCGTCCGGCAATGATTGAGGCTGGATTGATAAGCTATCCAACAGGAATAAGGGGAGAATGTAAAAACATAGTGATTGATGGAAAACCAAAGAATCACGCTACCTATATCTATACCTTCAGAATAATTCATGCTGAAAGTGGTGAATATATTGACGTGGAAGCGGCAGGGGAAGGTACTGGCAATGACGATAAATCCAGCTATAAAGCAGCAACAGGGGCTCAGAAATACGCCCTAAGACAGATGTTTTTAATTGAAACAGGAAATGACCCTGATAAAGACCCTGTAACCGCCCGTGAAGAAGAGGAGCGCAGGAGGAAAGAACAGGAGGCTGCGGCGGCAAGAGAAAAGGCGGAGGCCGAAAAAAAGAAGGAAATGGAGAAGAGTTTCGTGCCAATTCCTGAAGAATCAGACGTAACAGGTACAAGAGATTGGAGTGGTTATACGCTTGCGACTATTGGGTTAATCAAAGGCACAAAGAATTTTACCGAATTTAATATTGTACGAGTAGCCAATAAAGAGGGGTTGGAATTTCTTTCAACAGCCGATGAAAAACTGCGCGCCGAGATTACGGAAATATCAAAACAAAAGGCTGCTTCATTTAAGGCACCAGAACAACCACCAGTTAATTAAGGAAATGTCATGAGCAATACAGCAATCATTCAAGCACCATCATCTGATTTGAGTCTCAATGAGGCTATCATTAAGGAGGGAGCCGACAAGTTAATAGCAGCCAGCAAAGAGCTTGTGGTTGATTCACAAACCGCTATGGAGGATGCGGCAACCATGGCGAAGTCTCTAAGTTCTGCTGCAAAAAAAGTAGAGGAGATTCGAAAAAATAAGGTAGACCCATTAAATGCCGAGGTAAAAGCTATAAATCTTCGCTTAAAAACAGGCATTAGTGACGTACTTCTAAAGGCGGCAGATGATGTAAAAGGTAAAATGCTCAATTACACCAAAGAGCAGCAACGTAAGGCTGAGGAAGAGCGTATAGCAAGAGAGAAAGAACTGCAGGAAGAAAGATTTGCGGCAATGATTCTCGCTGAGGATTCCGGCGAAGATACTATAGATGATATCATTCAATCAGCTCCACCGGTTCAAGCCGTGGCCGTGCCTCAAATTACCCGAAGTTTTAGTGGCGCAATCGCGGGAGTGAGAAAAACATGGACGTTTGAAGTTGTGGATATTGCAGCATTAGCAGATGCGCGCCCTGATCTAGTGGAAGCTATCACATCAAAAATAAATGCTGAAATCAAAGGCGATGACGGAAAACGTGATATTCCCGGCCTACGAATTTATCAACAGGAATCGATGGGTGTTAGATAATGGCATCATTAAATAAAGTCACCCTTATTGGCAATCTTGGAAAAGACCCTGAAATTCGCGCCACACAGTCCGGGCAGGAAATCGCCAGCTTTAGCGTGGCCTGCTCTACATCGTGGAAGGATAAAAACACGGGGGAACGAAAAGACAAGACAGAGTGGATTAGCGTTGTTGTGTTCAATGAATCGCTCGTTAAGGTCATCAAGCAGTACGCCAAAAAGGGCAGCAAGATATATTTGGAGGGCGCACTTGCCACAAGAAAGTGGACGGACAAGAACGGCATCGAACGCTATATAACTGAGGTCGTACTGCAGGCGTTCAATGGCAAGATTATTTTGCTCGATGGTAAGGGCGGAAACGAAAACGAACCAGAGCCAAGTAGGCATACCCAAGATAAACAAAATGCTTATGTTCCTGAAGACGACATGATCGATGAGATACCATTTTAGTAAGGCATAAAACAATGAAAGAAACCAACAGAGAGCGATTTATAAAGCTGGCAGATATCCGGGTAAACAACGCCCTAAACGACATACGGCTTATCGGCAATTTATCCAATAAAGCATCGTATGAGTTTTCGCTGGAAGAGGTCGAAATGATATTTACCGCCATTCGTAAAGAGCTTGATGAGAGCGAAGGGCGATTTCATGGAAAGCAGCCGAAAGGCAGATTCTCATTAGGTGTTAGCAGTTAGTTTCACGGCAGTGGTTTTTATTGACGAGGTCGCCACTGCCACCAATCTTTAATTTTAAAAGGAAAAACAAAATGAAAAATTTAGATGATTTAAAAACAAGCTTGCAGCAGATCAATGAGCTTAAATCGTTACTTGGTTTGAGTGTATCTGAGATGCCTTCACAGCACTTTTTCCAGATAGGAAAGAATTATCTAATTCAGACCGTAACCCACTACTATCTCGGCGAATTGAAATCTGTAGGAAATCAGGAATTAGTTCTAGGAAACGCCTCATGGGTATCAGATACTGGACGCTACAGTGATTTTGTGAAGGGCAGTATTTCTGACAGCAACGTCGAGATAGAGCCAATATTGCAGGATACCATCATTGGCAGGGGCGCTTTAGTTTCCGCTGTTATATGGAATTCATCACTTCCTAAAGAGGTAAAATAATGATGAATCAGGCAATTTTACGCATAGCTTGGGAAAATAGCAGGAGCAGGAGCGGGAGCTGGAGC
>QGNH01000150.1_pt1 | contig 36658 bp, 47 predicted proteins | sample 1735481 | NCBI WGS metagenome assembly QGNH01 (sample SAMN09239004, study PRJNA386568) | Viral metagenome, whole genome shotgun sequencing project. | reverse complement strand
CACGCGCACAACACTAATTTTTTTCGCATGGGTAGTGTGACTTTTGAATTCGATTTCTTAATCAGCCAAAACATCCAATCACCTCGTTTACATTCGGCCCAAGCGGTTTTTAAATCTCGATCTCCAACCCATTCAATCATCGAATCACAATCTCCTAATTTTTTAAGCTTTTCTTTGAATTTCATAACATTCCTTCCGCCGCTGAATAAAGTAAAACAAAAATTGAAACTGAAAGAGCAACACAACTAAGTATCAGCGAAAATGTTTCCATCTTTTTTTCCTTTCAGTAAATCTAGTTAACTGCGTTTCCTAGAAAGCTTTTTTTAAGACTTAATCTTAAAAGCCAAAGCCTTTAAAGTCTTTAAGTCTTGAGCGAAGCGAAAGACACGGCGAAGCCGTAAAGCTTTTACGGCGTTGCCTTAGAAGCATAAAATTTCGGCGCATCACTCCACCAACTGGAGATAGGCTTTTAACCCGGATGCGCCTTGCCCCAACCCAAGGAACCCCGTGGATCCTTGGACTGAGAAATTCAATTGTTAAAGACCCCGCACAGAGGTAAAGAGGCCGGGCTATTGAAGAGCCGCCGGAGGCTGGACGTTCTGTCCGCTTCTACGTGTTTCCCCGCTCGATACGTCGCGGTAGGTTCATGACTGGCCTTTGGCGTTGTTTTGTTTTCAAAGGATAGAGGAAGGATGTTCGTGCCTGACTGCGCTACACGTGAATTCTTCTCTAGATCTTTCCAACATCCCTAGAAAACAAAAAAGCCTTTCAGTGAAGGGTGGAAACGGGCTGGATTCCCGCCTCGGACATTTTCATGACCGAGCCCTTCACTCAAAGGCTTTTAACTACCCCAGGCGCTTTCCAGGCGCTATGACCTACGCTTCCTTTTATCATTCCTACACCCGACTGTCAACCCCCTTTTTACTTTTTTGATGACCATCCCAGTTCTTTTTCTCCTGTGGGGATGGCGATTTCCAACCCATTTAAATACGCATCTCGAATTCCACGAGTTAGATAATCTGGTTCGTAATTCGCCCATTTTTTATTTGAGGAGAATTGAATGGTCAAGGCGGCCCAGGCGGCCAAGGCGGCCCAGGCGCCCCTGGCGGCCAAGGCGGCCCAGGCGCCCCTGGCGGCCAAGGCGGCCCAGGCGCCCCCGGCGTCCAAGGCGGCCCAGGCGTCCAAGGCGTCCAAGGCGGCCCTGGCGGCCCAGGCGTCCATGGCGTCCAAGGCGTCCAAGGCGGCCCTGGCGTCCATGGCGTCCAAGGCGTCCCAGGCGCCCCTGGCGGCCCAGGCGTCCATGGCGTCCAAGGCGTCCAAGGCGGCCCTGGCGTCCATGGCGTCCAAGGCGTCCCAGGCGCCCCTGGCGGCCAAGGCGGCCCAGGCGTCCATGGCGGCCATGGCGGCCCTGGCGTCCATGGCGGCCATGGCGGTGTCGTACTTTTTGAGTTTCCAATCCTTCAATCCGCGAACATCCAGCGCCTCGCGCAAACCCGCTTCGATGTTTCCTTCATCGTGTCGAGGGCGCGATAAAGCCAGTCTCCACGCAATTTGAGATAAGGTCATCTCCTCCGCGAATTCCCCGAAAGATTTCTTGGAAAATTCGCCAATGGCATCGTTAATCGGGCCTTCCCCGACTTCGGAAATAATGGCTAGTTTATCGGTTCGGTTTTTGTCTCCGCGCTCTACCAATTTCCCAATAGATTCCACTTCAAAAACTCGTGACGGTCTTCCAGTCGGCCACAATCCAGCAATCAAAAGTCCGGTTTTAATATCTTTGGTGAAATTCCATCCAGCGGCGCATTCGTTTTCCGTTTCATCCAATTCTACATTTGGAAGTTCAACCGGCATCTTTCCGTCCCAAACTGGATCACCGCCACGGACTGGCGGCCTCAGATCATACGTAAAGACTTTATATCCTTTCATACTTTTCCTTTCTTACTTTTCTTACCGCTGGTCTTCTTCCTCCACAGCCGAACCCGACAAGAATCTTCGAAGTAAGGGCTGTTCTCAGTAATTTTTTTTACGGGAACCATTCGCCGGCGTCCGGCCTTATCCTTACAACCGCACGGGCAAGGAATCTCTTTCACTTTGTAGACTTTCACAGGGTTTCCTTTCAAAATATCCAGGCCGTCCCTCTTAACCTGCCCGAACCGAATCTAGCATCCGTTGGTGTGGCGACGGCCCTTCTGTCGTTCCCGGATTAGCGGGGGCGGCTATATCTAGTTACTTCTTTTATGCAAGCTTTACACGTTATCTCGTTCGGGTTTTTTGATACGACGCCTAAAGGTTCTGGGATGTCATCAGGACTTATTGGGACGTGAGTTAAAACCTTTTCGCCACAGGGAATCCAAGCGGACTCAACCCCGAAGAAAAGCCAATGGATTACTTTCTTCATACCGTCTCCTTTCCTTCGGCCTTGAAAAAAATTCCAGAAAACTTTGTGAAGATAATCCCCACTGTTCGGTCTTTTACCCTGATTTCAGTCAACTTTCCTGCTTGACGAAGAGTAAAATTCTTTTTTGACTTATGGATTCTTGACACTCGTTTTTTATGCTTTAACATCTTCCTACCCTTTGCAAATGGAATTCCCCTTCGGGGACGCCGTGAACTGCACACGGCGGGAACGGCAAAGTCAACGGCGGCTTTTAAGATTCAATATTTTTAAGGTTCAATGCTAAATTCAATGCTAAAAAAGAAAGCTCATCGGCTTTTTTCTTTAATGCTTTTCTCGAACTAGCCTTTCCTAAGGAAGATGATTTAAAATACTTTTCCCTTTGTTTTGCCCATTCAATAGCCGCTTTTTCAACTTCACTTAAATTTTCCATTTAATATCCTTTCAATCTTGCAAGCGTCCTCGAAACTGAAAATATAAAGCTTTCCTTGGTACATCTTCTCCGGGTTAGTCCACAACCCGTGTTTCTCACTCCAACCCCTGTTCTTTAGAAGTTGCTCATCTGCGAATCGATCTGATTCAGCTTCTGTCAGTTCCATTCTCTTGCCTCCTATGGCTTCGGGGTTAAACCTCGTAATTTTCGGCAATCTCTTTGCAAAGAGCCACTAAGCGCCGAGCCGCTTGAACTTCTGCCGAATCATGCTTGTCAGGGTGACTAAAAACTTCGTCGAGGTTTTCCTCGCAATCCCGAAGATCGGGTAAAGTGTTTTGAAACCTGCAATAACTCATGTTTGCCATGCTTCCCTCCGTGTTAAAGAAAGTGAGCTACTTCACAGGTGTTGGATGCGATCCATTCAACCAAGCCACTCTTTTAGCTGCATCCTTTGCGGCAGAATGGTCACTTTCTGGTATCCACTTTCCAGTAGGATCATAAAACCCAACCGTATAAAGACCAGGCTCTGAGTTAAGATAAACGTACATCACTTTCCCCCTTGGCATCTAGCGGCGCGGCGTGCTTCGATGGATTCGTCGGTTGGCTTTTTCCACAGCCTTTCACATTTTTTGCATTCAAATAACCTTTGGTATTCCCACGGAGCGGAGAGAGCTCGGTAGGATTTGCTACTACAGAACGGGCAAGCGGTTAGTTTTTTACCTGGCATATTAAACCCCCTGGCAATGCGCGACCATGTAAACCACCGGATTGTAAACCCGGCAGTATTCCCGAATGGCGGCTTCGATCCTGTGAATTTCGGCTTGGCTGGCTTGGAAGGCCGACAAATCTTCAGCCTCTACTGCTGCCTCACTGACCCGGTTCTGCGCGTCCCACAGCGTTTGAAGGTTTTCCATGACGGCCCCCCTCTCTGCTCGGCTTGTCCCCCGGGCGGGGATGAGACGGATTAGTCAGCCTGCGTGCCGTAATGACCCCAACCCCAACCGGCCCTCATGGTGGGTTTCATTCCGACCACCCGGCAGAAAATGAATAGAGCCCGGCGATAATCCTCGGTATTTTTGCTAAATTCCAAATAGGAGATGGTGTCTGTCCATCCTCCATCCTCAATCACGAATCCAGCGCGAATTAATCGATCAGTGATTTTTTTTTCGTGATCTGCGGTCAGCGTTCCGCATATGTTCAATCCCATGATGCACCTCATCAACCCTCTCGGGTCTCGGCATGTCCCGCCGGAAGCGAGCCCCCAATTTATCCGCCGGGGGCTGGCGGTAAAATCTACTAAGCTCAGGAACATTAAAACTGTTTTCCCTCTCCGAACGGACGGTTCAAAAACTCTTGAACATCCGATGACAAAACACGAATCGCACCAGCCATTTTCCCATCAATGAAAATCTGGAAATCAACTTTTCCATCTTTGTCGTGCGCCATAACCATTGCCGGTGTCATTGAATTAACAACCCCGTTGTTATGTTCGCAAGAGTAAATTTCCTTGACCCTCTCGATTACTCGGCTCATTTTCGTTTCTCCTTTAAAGCCAATGATGAATCTGTTTCCCTCTACGATTCAATGATACGGCCGGCCGTATCACGAGTCAACTAAAAAATGAAAATAATGATACGGCCAACCGTATCAAAACAAATGATTTTTTAGTGGATGATACGGTCAGGCGTTTCACGCAATGAGGAAGGCCCTTTTTGCCTAAAGGGGAAGCCAAGGGAACCCTGATTTCCTTGCGATTAACACCAGAGGAAAGGGCTTTATTTCAGGCGTCGGCAGATAAAGAGGGATTGAGTTTGAGCGCGTTCATCAGAAAAGCCTTGAAATCGCTCAGCCAAGGTATTAATATCTTATTGTAATACAATAAATGGCGGAGAGTAGCAGTCTTGCACTGCACCGTGGATAAGACGGTTTAATCGGGAAGTAAAGCCCGACCCAGCACCTCGGTTGTCTGGTTACTCCCCCCCAAAAATTGTATGTAAGGTAATGAGTAGGGGAAAACGTCCTGGCCGCTAAACTAGGGTTCGTTTTCCCCTTTTTATTCTTCCTGCCCCTCAAGAGGCAGAGCGTTATCTCAACTTAATCACCACCTTTTCGTTAAATCTTTTTCTCGTAAATCGTCGGGGCTTTTCCTGCCCCTTCCTTCACCACACTAATATTGGAATTAGGATCTGCCATATGGCGCCTAAAAGCTGTGGAAACAGAACTACGAGTTGCATTCATACCTGATTTTGAAACTCCTAATAAATAGGCCTTTTTGAAAAGCAGACAACACCCGATTTTTAAACATGGCATGCGTTTAATTGGACGATTATTGGCGGTATGGAACCATCTAGGAAGGGGATTTTGAGGGATTCCCAGAAAACCATTATTTCCCAACAAAAAGGGCATCCCCTGGGGAGGGAACGCCCTTAGCCAACATGCCCAACGCTATCACCTACCCTCGCGGGTATGGCTAAATCAATCCTCGAATCGTCCAGAAATCCGAACCGTATTTCAAAATGTAATCGTAGGGCATCCAGAAATACCCTCCCAGTCCCCACCCTGTTCCCCACGAATTCCGAATCAAAAACGCTTTTCGGGAATCGTCGTATCCTACAGCCACGACTGCATGGCCGCCTAGAGATTTCTCCCCGGGTTGGGGCATAGGAACGATCCCCGATGCCGCCACTTCCCCCGACTCGAAAGCCGGATACACGTCGAAGCCGAAAAAGAAATGGAATCCATCCGCTAGACAAGCCTTCATGTGGTTCAAGTTTGGTTCCACTGTGAAATATTCGTAGGCCGTATTGAGTCCCGCGAAGAGGTTTGCGGACGGGGGAGGCTGTTCTTTGAACTTGGAAATGTCATAAGGCCAATCAGTGGCGCTCGGGAGTCCAAACTTGGCGAGAACCTTCATCACATCCCGAAGATTAGCCCCCGAATCCTCATCAACCGTTCCCTCTAAGTCCCGAGTCCAGTAGTACAGAGCCAGGAATGACGGCTCGTAATCCAGCATCCCGTCCTTGATTAGGGTTGATCGGGCCGCGGATCCACCTGAGAAGGACGAACAACTTCCAAGCTGTTCTTGGTCTTCAATGGGAGGGTCAATGCTTCGGAGATCAACGGTAGGCGGGAAAGAAACAGAAACGGGTGGTTCAAGCCTGAAATCTCGTTTATCAAATTTCTGCTTGACCCACCCGTATCGGCGCGGAGTCACTTAGAAAATCTTTGTGATGGTCGAGTCTTCAAAGAGGCCGAATGGTGCGGAGAACCCGACCATTGAAACCCTTTCGCCGGTCTCAAAGTTCCAGGTAACAGATCCTTCGGGAACCAAGCCTTCGATTTGAGGCCCAATAACGTTCACTCCGCCGGAAGCCTTGACCGGATTCGAGAAACCGGAATCAATCCAGCCTCCGAAATCAACGTTCAGCGCCCCGCCGATCCCGAGATAAGGCGTCAGCGAAGTTTTCCCGGCCTCAGTCCCTGCGGTCAATGAGCAAAGCACGAAATCCAAGCCGCCGGTATACCCATAGGCAGGCGTTCCAGTTCCAACGCTGAAACCAAGCGCTCCGGTCGGCATCAACACTCCGCTGACCTGCTGCCCGGCAATCGAAAGCTTGACTCCATTCGAGAGCCCCATACCAAAAGGCTTCCCCGAAACCTCCCAAGCGAACGCCTGAGAACTGAGCACGAACGCAAACAGCAAAACTAGACCGATCTTTTTCACGTCTTGACCTCCTGTGGTTGTGGTTGTGGGTGGAGTAGCCGGCGGGACAGCCGCCGCCTGGGGAGCATCCGGCGTATACGGAAGTCCTAAAAACTTCGTGAGGAATCCCAAAATCTGATTCGCCTTGACGTTCCCGTCGAACATCGAGCCAAGGGCTGTAAATCCAAGCCCTACAGCCGTCTTCGCTTCGGGCTTTGATAAATCCCAGTTCAACTGCCAGAGCGTGTAAACCGAACCCAACAAAGCCAAAATCTTCCCTGCTAAATAAATAGGCGTCATCACTACCTCCTATAGGTGGCACAAAATGTAACTGATTTTATGCCCCTTGAAATTCAGCCGTTTGATTGGCTGGTCGTACATCAATAAGTAAACCACATCTTTCCTATATCGGTCAAAATAAAATCCGCGAGCATCTTTGAATTCCATCTTGCCTGTTCCGTCATGGAAGAATATCCAGACGATGAAAACCCAAAGGAATTTCCTCATTAGTCGGTTAACTCAAAGTGGGGGAGATCGGTAAAGTGGCCGATCTGAGTGCGCGGGTCAAGTGTTCCGTTCCAGTCCCCACCCCAGCGCAGTTTGATCCCCATCTGCCTAGCCGTTGCCATTACCTGTCCAGCAAAGTAATAAATTCTCTCGTATTCGGCCTGCCTTAATTGGAGGTCGTTTTCTTGATCCGGCCACACGATGGGGTATGGAACCACATCAACAGCCATACTTGGAGTCTTATTGTGCATGGAATTCGGGAAGGAAAGTTTTGAATTACCAGCCGCCACAGCCGCATTTTGATCGGTTTCCCCACGATATCCGCATAGGATGGTACAGTCGAAGGATTTAACGATCTCCTGCATTACTTGGCGTAATCTTGAATCACATTGAGAAAGTTTTTCGTTTGAAGCATCTGAAAAGGTTGGCATGCATCACCTCAAAAAATAAGCTGCGGCAGCGATTATCGCCCCGCTTAATCCACCGTAAATCGAAGCCCGAACCTCAAGTTTTGAAACTCGCTTTTCTTGTTCAAGCTGCCAAGTGAAAATGTTTTCAAGAGCCGCCCCTAGTTTTTGAACCTCTGCGTAAATTAAGTCCAACTTTGAAGGCGTCATTTTTTCCCCTAAAGCACGAAATCAAAAAAAGCCAAGACTGCTGCCACGATCAAAAGAAGTCCATAAAGTTTTTCCATTATCTCGACCAAACTGGAACAGGATATTTTGACATCCCGTATACTCCACCGAATGCCCATAAATCCCTAGTAGCTGGATGGACTCGAAGACAAACCGGGCCTATTCCGCCATCCATTCCAGCGTCACCAGATTGTTTCGTAATCGTTCGAAAAGTTTTTCCGGCATCATAGGATACGCATACGGATACTCTCTCCGTGTAACCGCCTGGATAACCTCCCGCGTAAACAATATTTGGACGAAATGGATCGGTACAAACTGTATAAATATTCGGGGTTCCCTGTTGATCGCTTGGTATACGACTAGAAATATTGGTGCGTACGCCCCCGGAAATCCTATCAAATTCTCCTGTGCTACAGGCAGCATAATAAATATTATTTTGCCAGTCATGAGCTAAATCTAAAACATTACTAGCCGCGGTAGCCGCTCTACTCCAACTAGTACCATTTGTTGAACTCCAAATTACCGAGGTAGAAGCACCATAAATCGTATGTGTAGTCCCATTCCAATCAAAACAAAAAACCCCTTGCACTCCACTCGCCAATGTCGCGGCTGCCGTACCGCTTGAAGAAATTCTCCATTTGTTCCAAAAACAAACGGTCGAAGAATTCGGGTCAGGACAAGTAACGTTATAAAATGCCCCGGTAGCAGGCATCGTGATGGAAGTGGCCATCGCGCCCCAAGTGACCCCGCCGTTCAAGGAACGACGCATTGTCACAGTATCACCAGGGGCATCCGTATTTCCTATGAAACCAATTGAAGTGGTCAACGCTATTCCGGCGAAATTAAATCCTCCAAACGCTTGGCCCGAAACATTTTGATAAGTCCAAGTGTTACCTCCGTCTTGTGTCCAACCTGAATTGTAATCCTGCGAAGGTGAAATGAAATTGTTTGGAGTGAACGGGCTGAAATTGACAATGGACTGACAAGTGAATGCGATATATCCGTTATTATCAAAAACAAAAGTTTGCCCGTTATTTGATGACGAATGAATCGCATCCCCCGCTGTATTTGTCCAAACCTTGTTTGCAACGGTTGGACTATAGAGAAAAGTTCCTTGTCTTTGATTCATTGGTAAAAAAGATTTTGAAGAATCAACAATGCTTGCTGTCCAATTAACTCCACTGTTATTAGAAAAATATGGCTGGTTGGTTCCAGAATCGGTGACTTGATTCACAATCATACTAGCCGCGCTCGATGGGGAAACGCAAATGTTCATGAGGCCAGGCGTCCCCGTGGTTACCAATCCCGTGCCGGTCAATTTTGAAAAACTAGCGGCTACACCAAGCGTAGTTGAGCTAAATACTCCTGTATTACCTTCGCAAAAATAAACATTGGATACAGCCGCGTTTGTAACATCTAACCCAGTCATGGTCGCATTAGTCACAGCTTCTGTAAAAGAAGTTCCTCCATTCGTAGAAAACCAAAAGCCTGCGGCTGTAATCATGTATAACCGACCGGAACCGCCTGGAGATATTGGAGCACATTTAACTTGCCCAGTATTAAAACTGGCATTCTTCAAAGACCAAGTTGCACCATTATCTGTTGATTTATAAAGACCCGGACTAGCAATATCAGATTCTGAAATCCAATAAACGACTGTGCTGGCAGATCCATTTGAAGTTGAAGGATCAAAAGCTAAAGTGTTTCGATAAATGTCTATTCCGACCGAAGTTTTTAAAAGAACATTTGACCAAGTTAATCCCCGATCCGTTGATCGGTAAATTCCAGCCAAAGCCGTCGAAGATGAGTTTCCTCCTGTAGCTATCATAATGTTATTGTTATTTGGATCAATTGCGCACGATCCGCCTCCACATGCTAAAAAACCAACATTGGATGGAAACCAAGTAGCCCCACCATCCCAACTAACATATACTCCACCGACATCAGTCAGCATAAGCATTGTTAAACCATCTGTCCCAATCGCCATCGCTTGAATTTGTTGGGCTCCTTCCCCTCCTGGAGAAGTCACGGATTTATTGCTGGACGTAACCATCGGAATCCCTTGCCAAAAAGAAACGTCGGCAAGACACCAAGGAGCGAATATGAAAAATCCTATTGCGAAAAGGAACTTCACTTTTGTGTCCCAGTCCACGGATAGGGCCAAATGGAGTAGTCGTACCACGCGTTAGAGATGGAAAACGTCGCGCCCGTCGATGCGGCTCCGTTGACTCCTGTAACCATGAAAGAAACTGCGGCGGCTCCAACAAAATCAGGAATACAAATTATTCGATTATCTGAAACAGGAATTGCCGTGGTCACGCCTTTGCTTCCAAACAATACGACGAAGTTGGCGTACGCGTTCCCAATATTGTCCACGCGTGCTTGGAAGGCCCGATTTGTTCCAGCAACAGCCGTAGCTTGAACAACTGCTGTTGCATTTGCAAAAACAGAATCTGTTATTGCAACAACCACAGGTGTCGGAGTGGCAGTTGGAAATGCAGTGCTTCCTCCTGGTGTCTGACCTGCAACAACAGTCAATTGTGCAGCAACGACTGTTGCCATTGAATTTAATACAATTGTGTTAGCCACTACGGTATTTGTTGCAGCATCCATTAAGGCCATAAGGGCCTGGGTTGTTATCTGATAATCCTTACCAGCCAAGACTGTTGCATTAGGAGTTGGAGGATTCTGCCCGGCCACCACAGTTAATTGAGCTGAAACTACAGTAGCAATAGCACTTAAATTTCCAGTGTTAGCAACGTTAGTATTTAAAGCTGCATCTATCAGGGCAAGTAAATTTGTGCCCGTAATTTGTAAGTCTTTTCCGGCCAACACAGTTGCGTTAGGCGTCGGTGGATTCTGACCAGCGACTACTGTCAATTGAGCGGCCACAGCCGTGGCCATGGCGCTGATTGAAGCAGTATTTGTGACCGTAGTATTTGAAGCTGCTTCGATCAGGGCAAGAAGAGCCGCATTGGTGATCTGATAATCTTTTCCAGCGACCACAGTGGCATTTGGCGTGAGTGGATTTTGTCCAGCAACTACAGTTAACTCCGCCACAACAGCGGTTAACTGGGAAGAAATATTATTTTGCTGAATTGAAATGGCAGTTTGAACTGCATAAGGAAATTGAACGAAAATAGGTGTAACAGTAGCAGCAACTTGCGCATTAGCCAAAGCTGTTGCTTGAGCACAAATAGCGGTTTGAACGCCAGAAGGCATTGAACTTCCAGTTGTTGCTACTGCGGCAATGACTGTAGCTTGCGCCGCAATCGCAGTTTGAACAGCGGAAGGCATCGATGAACTTCCAGGCCCGGTAGTCGCAATAGCGGCGGCAAGAGTGGCTTGAGCTGCTACAATCGTCGCCTGTGCAACAGGAGCAATAGGTGTGCCTTGACCAGTAATAGCTGTAAGTTGGGCCGCCACCACCGTCTCTAAGGCAATTTCACTTACCCTGGGATAATTATTGGCTGAGGCGTTGGGAGTAGGAGTGATGATAGGAGTTGGCCAATTTACTATGTGTGAAAAATTAACATTGTTTTGAGAAGAAGAAAAATTTATAACAACTCGACAAGAATCCAAAGTGTTTCCAAAGATAATAAGTTTACTAATTCCACTAATATCTGCGATCCCAAAATTTAAATTTGGTCCATAAGTACTTCCATATAAATACGATTGATCTACAACTGAATGGCGAATAACAGAATAATCTAGTGAGTTTAAAAAATAAATATTTTTGGCCGCTGTACCAGAAAATGAATATGAAGAAAAATCTCCAAAAGAAATGTAATCATTCGGATTTGAAAAATAAGCAGCAACTGACATGCTGGAATATGCACCTTGACTTAAATCTAACGTGACTGATGAATTAGGTGCAATAATTATTTGAGTTGAGATACTTGATTGCTGAATAGGCTGAGGTGTTTCTCTATTAACTTCCGAAACGGCGGCTGTGTCGCCCAAAATGACCGTACTCCCCGTGGCATCCACCAAAGGTGGGGAAGGGAGATTGCTATTAAAAAAATCGTCCGCTTCCCGCGCCACTGATCCCTCAACGTTTCCGACGCACGGTTTCAAAAAAACGTATGAAATGGTTACTGGACTGTTCGTGTTGGTTACGAAATATATGGACGGGAAACCGCCCACTGGAACGATCCCTGAATTATTGGAAGTGACAATGCTAGTCGAATTGCTTAACGAATTCCCACTGAAAAAATCATATGCGGAATAAATTGGTAAATTCAGATAACTTTTATTCGGATCCGAAAAATAAACGCCTTGGGTAACGCTTCCTGCCTGAACTGAAACGTACATCGAGCAATATTCCGAAGGGATGGAAACAACAAACGGAGTCGCGCCCGCCGCCACTTTGGTGGCTGAGATGTTGGGGTATGAAATTCCACCAGTGGGGGTTTGAGTTCCATAGGGTTGAATTATTTGAACCGTCGGAAGATTCCCAACATTAACCACAGGAACTGCTGGCGTCATTGTCGGCGTTTGAGTTCCATTCGGGGTGATTGTTGAATAAACAGACGGCCCCATTGCGTAAAAATGCCCTGAAATATTGTGATTGTTGGCTGTAGTCCCATTTTGAGCCCTGACAACCGTCAGAGTATCCCCTACTCTATTCGTGACCAACACATTTTCCAAAAGAGGATCAGCGGAATAATTGGAAAGATAGGCGGAATAATCCCACCACCACATAAAAACCGGGACTGATTTGATGTTTGACCCGTTTCCTGAAATTAATTGAACCGAAGTCGTTGATTGGTTATATCCTCCCAAAACGAAAACCGTTTGAGAATATCCAACAGAGGTGAACATTAAAAAACAAACAAAAAACAAAAGTTTTTTCATCAAATCACCTCTTAGGGTAAAATTTTAAAAGTTCCGTTAACAACAACCGACGTAGTGGCAGCACCAAGAAAAAGTGAAACTGCCTGCCCTCTCAGTCCGTAGATTGGATAATTAACTATCGTATTGTCCGGCCCAGTTGTTAGGTTGGCGTCTTGTTGTCCCTGCCAGATCGTCACTCCTCCTGAAACAAAATAAACGGCTGTTGACGTTGCACCCGAGTTGTAAACCGTAAATCCAAGAAATTCAACATATCCAGCACTTGAAGGGGCCGCAACCAAAAGAACGGGAGTTGTATTCGCCACGACGGCGATAAAAGGTGAAGCTACAGCCGTTGGAGTATTTGTTGGGGTATTGGTGGGCGTTACTGTTGGAGTAGCTGTTGGAGTATTTGTAGACGTATTAGTTGGAGTTGTGGTCGAAGTGCTCGTGGGTGTAGTCGTTGGAGTTTTTGTGGGAGTTGTAGTCGGAGTCTTCGTTGTGGTAACCGTTGGAGTAGGAGTGGGGGTTGATGTAGTAGTTGGCGTTTTTGTTGGCGTCACTGTTGGTGTTATTGTTTTTGTGAAAGTTGGGGTGAACGTTGGAGTCGGGGAGCAAGGATTTGTAAACGCTGTGTAATTGGTGGTATCTGTGCAGACCAACGAAGGGGAACCTTCTTCGGCAATCACAATAATATTTCCTGAATAAGTTGACGGCGGGACTGAAACAGTTCTAACGACCGTGTTGGTCACGGTTCCAAGGTTATAAAAATAATACCCAATGTCCCCAGTGCAGGCCATTGACCCCGCCAAGTAGGTCGAATAAGCCGACGTGGTGGCAGTCGTTGCCGAAGAAAACAAAATGTCATAGTGAATAGAATTGTAATCAGCTGGGCTAGTAGTCCTGAAAGTGACGGAAATGGAATTTCCTTGAGCACCACAACCAGAAGACACTCCGAGGATAGTGACGGCCGTAACCGCAGCCTTGGCCTGGACAGCCAGAGCCAAAAATAGAATCAGGGAAAACGTTAGAATCTTTCGCATGAGAAAATCTCCTTTAGGCGTTAAAAAAAAAGGCGGACATCCCTTTCGGGTGCCCGCCTCCTGGTTTTCCAAGTCAGCGTTTAATGATAATTATAGGAGAAGTTTAGGATTAAATCGAATTTATTTACAATCCATAAGTTCCCACAACTTCCTCAACATTGAGTTGGGCTAAAGTCGAGTGGTTTGTTTGAACCATAAGATACGGTTTTACAACCATCACATTTGTCACGCCCACCGGAGGAACCTGGATGGCGGAAGTGAGGATATTGTTAAAGGCGGCGGATGGATTGATGACGGACGCCGTCACAACCCCCGCATCCAGGTTTAAATCCATGAAAAGCTCTTTTACCGTCGCGCCAGCCAACGTGATAAGTGTTCCCGCGCTTATCTGGCTCGAACCGCTTCCGTCGTTGTTCACCAGATAGGCATTTACCGCCGGTGCTGCGGCCCACTTGAACCAAATCCCCCACCCAGTTAAACCGGCCAAGGGGTCTGTCGCTCCCAGGTTTGGAGCCGCGGATGCGTATCCAATGAACCCCTGAGCGTCGTTTGAAGCGTTCAGGCTGAGGCACTTGATGAACATTTTCATCGTCCGGTAGACCGGGAAACATAAATTGACCGGAGTGAATATGGCGTTGTGGCCGCTGGTGGTGTCGGTTTGAAGCGAGACTGTTGGAGCCGATTGCGTCGTCAGTGTCTGGGTTCCATTCATACCAGCACCGGTTCCCGAGAGCACAAAGACGCCTTGTTTCAATCCGGTGACGGCAAAGTCAGCCGAACTCACATCCGCCGTCAAAGACCATTGTTGAACTTTTCGGCGGGCATTCACCAAGATCCAGGCCGGTTGGGACAAAGGCCCTATACCCATGTATTGCAGGGTGACGATCTGGCCCGCGCGGATCATCCCAGGCGAAAGTTGCTGTTGGTCAGTGTCATAAATGGAGATGTTCGCTTGGCTGTTGACGGTTAATGTCGCCCCAGCCGGGTTGTCATTGGCGGCAATGAATTGAAGAATGGTCCCTGGAAGAAGATCGGCGTTGGCCGGAAACCCGGTGACACCCGTCACCCGAAAAGTACCGGCTGTAACTGAGGAGTCGGAGCCGCCCCAGTAAGTGGGAACTCCCTGTAAAAAAATCAACCACCAAGAAGGAGCCGATCCTGGCGTGTTTCCCATATTATTATCAGCCAGAGAAATATAAATCACTCCGTTATGGGAACAAAATCCATTTGTGAAATAAGTCGTGGCAGCGTCATATTCTGGGATGCCCTGCTGCAAAAGATACGCGATCTGCTGGCTGTGGACGAAATCAACCGCGTTCATATCCTCTTGCAACGGGAGTCCACCAACTAAGGCTGGATCCCATCCACCCTGCCAAGCCGCTAGAGTTTGGATTTGGGATAAATCTTTTGTGTAATTCGGCGTACCACCGACGGATGACCCGAATTGTTGAATCCCTTTGGCTGCTGCGCTGGCATTTGCGCCGAAAGGAAACGCTGTTTTTCTTGGAATTTTAGCCATTTTCTCCCCCGCTAAACTGGAATACTGTCGTTGTTGTCTAAAACATGACCCGTCAAAGGAACCGAATTGGAACTCAAGGCCGAAATGTAAGATGGAGCCGGGCCGAGATTATTTGAGAACCCGAAAAACGAAGTGTACGGGGCCGCATAAATCGGAAGCCCCATTCCAACCCCAAGAGGTTTCGGCAACGCCCCCATTTTTATAAAAATTTCCGCTACTGGATTACTTCCTATTGTTTTCCAATAGAGATAAGAAATTCTCATGTTGAAGTTATCAATGATCTGAAATACTCCTGGAAAAAAATCAGCAATAAAGTCTTGGATGTCGGACAGTTTACCAGAAAGCCTATTTCTTACAGCCATGATTTGAATTAGTTCCCGAAACTGTGAATCGTTTAAAGTTATGGCTCCGGAGAAATCAAAACCTGTTTTTGACGCTCCAACATACTTCCCTAGAATCTCAAGCTGTTTCCCGGTAGCGGTCGATATGTCAAAAGCCTGCTGAATGGCAAGCGGAATAATGGGTTCTCCCGATTGAGGGACAAGAAGAGGCTTCACAATAGCGGCGATATGAGCCGACGCTTTCGGAAGTCCGTTGTATTCACGGATCAAAAGATTTTCGTAATAATCTACAAAATCCTGAGTGTTCAAGTTATTGTCACCGTGCTATTAGCTGTGGCCGCATTCGCGTCCGTAACTCTTACCGTATCCGCCCCAGTTCCCGAAGGCGCTGTATAAAGACCCGTGGATGAATTAATCGTTCCTCCCGAACCTCCACCCACGACTGAGTAAACATAGGGCTGAATTCCACCGTATGCATTGAACTGCTGGGTCTGGGTGTGCGGAACTGAAACTGAGGACGGTAGCATCACGATAGGCGTAATATTCGTGTTGGTGGCTGAAACCACGAACTGGTTGTTAAGCGCCGTTGGGGTGAGGGTGTTCGTGTAGGAACCGCCCGATGTCGTTGAAAATCCAGCAGCCGTAACGAGGGTGTTGGGGTCAATCTGTTGAACATAGGTCGCAAGTTGATTGATGTTTACCTCCGCGCCTATTCCTGGAACGAATAGGGCCGGAAGCTGGGTTAGAATGGCCGAAATGTTCGGAGCGTTTATCCCATCGATGGAAGTGGCAGTAAACCGGATGAAAAGATTCTGAGAAACAACGTTGTCCCATTGAACGACAAAAGCCGATCCGTCCCGTTGGGTTATTGGATAAGTCTGCGTTCCTTTCATGTTGCATCCAGTGGAGCGATTTACATAAATCGCCTGAGCAATAGACGCCGGAAGACCCGTTCCCCCTACTACTGCCCACATGGTATTTATTGAAACGCCCGTTGGAGGATTCGACTGTCCGTAGTTTTCCCAAACCCTCGCGTATGTCACTCCTGAAATGTTCGCCAACGCAGCTTCTGTTCCTGGCTGATACCCCTGAGAAGGAATCGAAACGGATTTTTGGCGGCGGATCCGCAACGCCACATCCGATTCCTCGTTTTGCCCAAGAGACGTGTAAAGTGAGGGGTTATTGATCGCCGTAACCCCCAGGACAATCAATCCCGCCGTGGTGATCGTGTTGGGGATTGTAGGAATGGCCCCTGGATTCGCCGCCTGAAATTGGAAGGAATAAGTGCCAGCCCCCCCAATCGATTGAGTGGCGACAAGCTGCCATTGATTTTCCGCCGCATCCGTCACGTAATAAACAGGGTTTGTGTTTTGGTCAAGACCGTAAAGATTCAAAGCCTTATCCGTGGTTATTGATACCGGAGTTGTCGTATAAGTTGCACCCTGGACTTGGAGGCCGTTGATTCCAACTCGCTGCCAAAGGATCGTCCCGATGGCCTGGTCTGGGTCAAAAGAAGCGAAGGCCTGGGCAATTATGTCCTCAATGTCCACTGTCCCCTGGACGTAAATATTTATGGCCTGTCCATCCGAGGACGAAGAGGACACGTCAATATTAGCCCCGTAAATGGATTTCAAATTCGCGACGAGATCGGTCAAAAGCTCAGTTTGGCTTTTAAGCTGTAGCCCGTTAGCGTCTAATGAATTCGGCATTTTTTATCCTATATCGAAAAGTTGAAAGAACTTGTAAGCGTCGAGTAAATCGTTGTCACTGAATAGCTTCCTGTAAACGCCCGGCCCGTGGTCAGGTTCACCTCCAAGGAGTGAATTCCAGTGACACCCTCTGTTCTAAGGATGACCCCGGATACGGCGAGGGTTATCATCATTTCATCCGCTCCGCCCAACAGCCGAAACCAGTCAATCCCGGCGCCCATGTCAAAAAAGCACTCCCGGTAAAATTGAAGGATTCGGCAACGGATTTGTTGTTCAATGGCCGCAACGCCGGAAAGGTAATTCCCGCGCCCCAGTCCAAAAGTCCAATCCCCATTAGAATCCAGCGCCCGAACCTTGGTAATCATTCAAGAAGCCCCGCAATCTTGGTTTTAATCGTCTCAAACGCGGCTTGGTTTAACAGCGGTAAAGTGCTGGGCCCCCCGGATGTCGTTACCGTGATCGCCTCAATCGCATTCACCAAGTCAGTCAAAACACCTTTTAAAGTATAAGTTGCGTTCGCGATTTTTACCAACGAAGAACTTACGCCAAGGATTCCTCCGTTTTCCCATTGGAGCAAAGCCCGGGTGTTGTCAAAATTCAGGATCACGTTTCCAAGTGAGCGCCAACCCACAACGATCACTGAGTCCGCGAACGAATGAAGTCGACCGGTCGCCGGGGCCTGCCCGACCCCCCCGGAAAACCAGTTGTCCATATCGCGGTCATTGAAAAAGATCATGCATTCGTCCCCCTGCGATACCGGGAAAGTTAAGGTCGCCTGACCCCCTCCTGCGAAGAAAACCGGGGCGTCCCCAATCGGAGGGTAATCTACAAGTTTCTCAACGTTGGACTGACTGGCCGGATCATAAACGATCAAGGATTTTTTATAATTTACCGAAGCGGTCGCCGTTTGAGTCGCCGGATCAAATGACTGAATAGTTCCAACATGGTGACAGTTGAAATTAAGCATGAGATTCCGCAGGGCAATATTAAGAACGTCCGAAAGCTGAGGTTTGACAATAGGGGCGTTCATGTGAGCACATCCACGAGTTCTGAATCTTTGAAAGGCGCGAAAAGTCCAATGTTGGTAATCGCATCCCCGCAAACAGATTCCGAAATAATCCCTCGAAGTCCCAGTGATATAACTTTGTAATCGTGGTTTAGTTTTGGATTGGTCTCGCTTTTAAGCGTCAGACGTTGGGCCATAGCAATCCTTGTTTCCATGAGCATTGGAAAATGGATAATCGTTTGTTCCTGAATAGGGGTTTCAAGAAGTCCAGCATCAGCGTCGATGACTGAAATACCTGTTGGCGGGACGCATTCGTTATCTGCAAGGAAATAAGCCTTTCCTGTATCAATGAAAAATCCAGTGGATGACCCACCAGAAAATCCTTTTAAGACATCAAGCGGATGCTCGGAAAAAGAATTCGATCTCGATAAAACACCGTTTATCTTGTTACCAATGGCTCCCACTGTGATTTGTTGTCCCTGAGAATTACCAGGAAGTGCATTGATAAGCGCCGGAATCATCTGTTTTTTTATGTCCGTTCCTTTCGGAAACGTCTGGATTGGAACAGTTGGCGCAGTAGCAAATTGAAGACCTCCATCCAAACACTGAATATCGGTAATCATGTCCACCCGGCTTTGTTTGTAGGAAACGCATTGGGAAATGGCACCCTGGAAGCAAACTGGGAGGTTATCCCCATATCCAGCCTTGAACCTCAAAAGCCGGAAGTGCCCGTTATCGTTTAAGTTCTTGGCAATGGAATCTCGGTTTGACTGGCTGAGGTTATAAATCTGAAAGTCCGCTACGTTCGCCGACGAAAGGGCATTCCTTGTAATGGAAAACTCAATGGTAAAAGGAAGAGTGATCGTCAGTATGTTTCCATCTATCTTTTCAATTTCAATCTGATAGGTTCTCCCGAATTTGNNACAAGATAAGACTCGTATTCCAAGACTTCCGCTTGAGTTAAAATATAAAGCTTAGAAGCTCCGGATGAAAAATCCTGTAGCTGTGTTGGTTCTCTGTTCCCTTGGGTGTAGCAAGCCAACCCGAAATTAATCAGGTTCTTGAACTGCCTTAAAACGTTTGGGATATTGACAACCCTCATTCCCTTTACTAAAAATTTTTGAGTGACGTTTGATAGCTCCTGATAAAACCATCCATTTTGAGATTGACGGTAATAAAGGCTTAGGAAAAGCCGACTCCCATCCGGTAAGGTGATGCTCTGTTCCTGTTTCGGGTCATCGGTTAGGTTCTGTATGAGAAGCATCAGTTGCCACCGGTCGAGGTAATCCCAGAGGCAACGTTTATACTTGCCGGTGGATTGGATGTTCCCGTAGAAGTAGTGGATCCAATCGCTTGGGCTGTGCGTCCATCAGCCAAAGGAGTCTGACTCGTTTTCGTGGTCGCAAACCTGATTTGCTTGAACGTGATAAAAAAGTCGGTAAGTGAATTCGTTGATTCGTCCTGCACCGGCATAATAGATTCGGGCATCATGTTTTCAAAAATGGCCCAAGGCGTCTGGATATTGAAAAACTTCCGTTGAGCCCTTGCAGTAGCCCACCAGGTAAAGGCACTCTGCTGGTTATTTTGCGATCCTTGACCGTTTAATGATCCCCATGCAGCAAGAGCAGCATTTTTCACGTTGTTGGCCGCTTGATAAGCAGATGCCGCTTGATTCAAGGCGTTCATGGCCGTAATCGAGAAAGAAGGGGCGAAATCAGAAATTGGAACTAAGGCCGAACTTAAAAGAGCAACAGAAGGTGGGACATATGGAATGATGTCGTTCAATTCTCCAATGAACCCGTGGACTGAAACCTTGATAGGCGGAAGAGCGGCGTGATCTTGAATGGAAGTATTGTTTTCCACAAAATGGTCAGTGATATCCGTCTTGAGTTCGATTTTATTCTCTCCCTCGATGTGGAAAAGGAAGGACAGCCCCTGGCTTCCATCGTCGTTGATTTGCTGATAACCAGATAGGGTAGTCGAAGTTATGAGCGCGATGTCTTGGAGTCCGGAGGCTATTAGTTGGAGTCCGTTTATCATTTATTTCCCCGTGCTTTGATCGTAGTTGTTCGCAGTCGCAAGATAGGCGCTTCCCATGTAATCGGACAAAGCCCTTTTGGCAGCCTTGTAGGTTTCGCTTCCTACTTCCTTGGCATCTGCGTTTCCGTTGATCGTTATCTGATTAACGATCTGAGCGTGAGTGTAAACCGGGGCCTGTGACTTACCGCTTGAACTGTGAACCGCGTTTGAAAGCAATTCCGCTCCCTGCCTCCCGAATTGGCTGGTAGGAATCCCATGCCAAGAATTGGAAGGATCGGATTTCCAACCCTTTCCAAGAACTCCGAGAATGTCCGCCCATCCCTGCATAGCCTTTCCAATTAGTTCAAAGGCATGAAGATTTTGGGCTATCCGTTGGAAAGCTTCTGCCAGTTGCGAGGCTGGCTTAATCAGTTTGTCGATATCGTCGGCTATTTCCTTCCCATTGTGCGAAACGAATAGCCTGAAAGCTTGTTGGATATCTATTCCAAGTTTGTTCCAAGCCATCCCAGTCTTTTCTAATCTGCTGATTGTCGCGTCCGAGAGGAAAGGAGATTTTGAAATCTCATCCGTTGTCAAATGTCCCTGCATCATTCGGGCAATCATGTCTTGATCGCCGATAAAAGACTTGAGACGGTCTAAAGCCAATCCAGGTATTTTCTCTTTCGTGGCATATTCCCTTAACCTCTGGAAAAGCATCTCCGGGCTTTTGATGTACTTGTCAATGTCGGATTCCTTGAAATCTCCAAGAACGGATTGAATCCAAAACATTCCTTCGGGTGCCTGTCCCTTGAATTTCAAGGTAACCATTGCGTCCTTGAGTTTTAAGAGGGTTTGGGTCATGGTCCCATTAGCGATTCCAAGTCTCTGGGCTGTGTTCTCGTATTGTTGGAGGGACTTGGAGGTTTCACCGATTAGGGTCTTAGCATTCGTCATGCCTACCCCGAATTTACCGGAAGAAGTGAAAAGTTGTTCCAGCGCATAGAAAGCGCCGACGATAGCGGCTTTGGCGGCTAGGGAACTAGTAGCCATGTTGGAAAGGCCTTTGTCCACGCCTTGGAGTGCCGAAAGGGTTTTACCATCCCCTTTGATTCCAAGGTTCACAAAAAATTCAGCTATGGACATTCCCATTTTTAAGGCTCCGGGGCGTTGATCGCCAGGTATTCATCCTCGTAATCGGCGAGGAATGTTTCATAGTTCAAGGCCTGGATGATCTCCCGGGCCGTAAGTTTCTTTGCCTCCCCAAGGGAAGAAGCGTATCCCGCTTTTATGATCCTGAAAAAAATAACTAAGTCGTCAGCTTCGGCCTCTACTTTTGGGAACTGTCGCCTTTTCTTAATCCGTTTCGTGACAATTCTTGCCAGAGGCCTTTCATAAAAGGGTTTAGATTCTCCGCCGCGACTTCCGTGCATACCTCAATGAAATCACCGCGGGCTTCCACCGGCTCAAATGTTTTTTCATTGATCGGCAAATCTCGGTAAAGGCATCGTTTAAAGCAGGCTGTTAGCGCCGCATGTACGGCCGGGGAAGAAAGGCTCCAAGGAACAAGAGCCCTCACGGCTTTCTTTTGGTCTTGCTCTTCCAAGACTTCCACTGGATAAAAATCTTTCATTGCGGACTGGAAGATCAAGAACGACTGGAAAAGAGCGTGGGCGTCCTTAAACGGGGCCGGGTTCATCTTGAGATTCGCCCCACTCGGAAGTGTCACCTCTTTTAGAATTTCTTCCTCCAAAGTAACGCCTCCTTTAGGCGACGATTCTCAAGGCCTTGGCAAAGTGGATTTCGTAGATCGTCAAGGCTTGATCGGTATTCCCCTCAACGTTTTCTTTTCCAGGCGTTTGTTTCTGGAACACTCCACCCGAAAGAAGATATGTGTCCTCAGACACAATACCGGAACCGTCTCCAACATTGATGGTCAGCCTACCGGAAGCCAAGACAGTGGCCGAGAAATTCGCATTTTGGAGATTGAGCTTATTGAGCAAGAAAATATCATCCTCAGAAGCCCTAACCAATCGAAGCTTTAAAACTCCGATTTGTCCCTGGGTATTCAAAGCGAAAAGAGCGTTTCCGTTTTTCCCCTTCTTTACGGTCGCCATCCCATTCGGGAAATCGAGGTCGATGGTGTCCCCATCAGCAAAATCATTGAAAATCTTGCTGTAAAGAATCAGTGACGCCGAACCAGCCAGCGCCGAAACATTGGAATTAGGCATAAACTCCCCCTTTAAGCTTGGATGTTAACAATGATGTTAGCGGTTTCTCCGCTCCCGGCTTCTTTCATGGCGACTTGCACGAGAGGCATTTTCCTTGCGGCCCTGTCGGCCTGAGACTGTTGGGAAACCGGCTGGCTGTACATGTACCAGCCCGTAGCGCGAACGTTGTTTACTAGGGTTTGAGGATCACCGAAAGGCGTTGATCCAGTCCATTCACCCGGAGCCACGTAGCCGTTGGTTATAGCCTGTTCCAGGACAGCTCCCAGCGCGGCCTTGTATCCGGTCACGCCTTCCTCCGTCTGAGGAATTTTAGTATTGGTTTGGGCAAGGTAATTAAACGCCGCAGTCTGTAAGTCCGTCCTCAACCACAGCGCGTTATAAACCTCATCCCAGAATTGATTTGCCCCAGAAACCAAAACGCAGGAATAGCCACGGACGCTCACGTAAATGTCAGCTCCTGACGTGGCCGCCTCCCCAGTCACGCCGCCTATCGTGTTGTTCATGCTCGGATCGGGTTGAAGACCGGCAAGCTGTTTCAGGTTCATGTCTAAAGTCGTTCGGGAACCGCTGAAATCCACGCTATGTCCCCGGAAAACGAATTCAGCCATGAAATTCATGGCATTCTGCCCGCTAGAGGTGGAATCTCCGTAATAACGGCCCCTGGACTTCGTATATCCGCCTGTCCTCAAGAGATCAATCGTCCCTCCCGGCTGGATGTCGGCTTCGGTATAGCTCACGAAATAACCCATCAAATCAAGGGCTTGAATCACAATAGCCGCTGCTGTGACATTTCCTTGAGTTTGATCGTTGACCGTAGCCGTTTCCATCACTCCGCAATACTGCACGAGTCCTTGAGTTCGGGTAATGGCCGCCCCCAGGGTTTCAGCGCTCCCGGCTGTGACTCCAACGGTTGTGGTCGTCGGGGTGATAAAAACATCGTACCCATTGGTATCCTGCAAGGTATCGTGTTGCACGGTCAACAAAGAGGCCGGGCCGGAAACTCCGATAAACGTCACATCAAATCCATCTGCTTCGCTCCCAGCGACTGTCACCGATCCAAGACCGGCAACAAGCCTTAAAGCCGTTTGAACAGCACCCGCATTGGAACCCGCAGCAATGTCAGCCGTGTAATTACCGGCATACCCCAGGTCATAATGGCCGGTGGTCGGAACGGTGGAAAAAGCCACGTGCTGGATGGCCGTCACCCCTGAAACGCTGTTGCTCATCGGAATAACGATAAGCTGGCCCCCGCCTGAAAGGATGTTCGGGTTTTGGGCGAAACCAGCGGTTGCCATGAGTGTGGTTTTGGCGCTTGATCCGAAGTCCGTCGCCACATCCAAGGCGTTCGTGTAAATCTTGTATCCCAGGCTTCCAAAAGTTCCGCCGGGGACTTCATGGGTGAAAAACGCCACATTATTAGGGTTGAACGAATTCAACCCCGAAGGCGTTTGAGTAACCGAAACGTTGATGACCCTCGTAATTGGAAGCTGAGACATTTCAAAACTCCTTTAAGACTGGGTTACTAACTGCGGCACTTGGAAAGTGTCGAAATAATCGTTCGCTTGCGAAAAAGTCGTCGAATACAAAACCATGGCGGAAAGAACGAACCGGTTGAGCATTGCCGAACCGTCTTGCTCTGATAGATCAACAAACCCCATCGGAATTTTCGGGAGCTTGAATCCATTGGCCTGTTGCTGCGTCTGCGAATACTGGCTATTCAAAGCCATTAAAACCTGTTCTTTTTGAAGAATGGCCGATCTCGACCGGCTCATGATGTTGATGTCGATTAAAGCCCCAGAGTTCAAAGTTTGGGCTGAGGTATCCCATCCACTACCAATGCCTGTCGAATATCTACGGTTTGAATAGGCTTTCACGTTCACAATCTTGAGAACTATAAAAAGCTGTTCATCTGTCGGCATAAATCCTTTTTCGTTGTAATAATAAATGTGATCGGGATCAAGGCCGATTTGTGTTTGAATAATATCCAAAAGCATATCCAATGGAGTCCCAATCAAGATTTGAGTGGTTCCCTGTGCTCCGAAAATATCCGTGGCTTGGATAACGTCATATTGCTCAGTCGGGACAACCGAGACTCCTGCGGGCGCTGAATAAATCCCAGTCAGTGGGTCAATGGTTCCACCCGCCCCATTCGGCAAAACTTGGTAAATGTAGGGTGCGGTTCCCCCATCCGCTAGGAAGGAAGCCGTTCCTCCCGGAACCATTGCCGTCTTGTTTTGAGCAATTGTTATCATTGCCAATCCTGGACTAAGTGATACTGCATGAAACCGTAAATCGACCAATCCCCAAGGTACATCACGCGGGTCTGGATTCCGTTGTAAACCAAAATATCGTCCGGTTTTAACTGCAAGGCCGGATCGGAAAATACTTCAAACCATCTCCAAGCCCGTTGGCCCTCGGGTTTTATCATCAATTGGCGACCCGTGAAGGGATTGATGACTCCCCTGAAATTTATCGCCGTAATAGTTTCGACCACCTTGAAAGCCACTGTGGTCTTCGTCACGAGATTGAAGCTCATATCCTGCCACCAATCCATCATGGCATCTTGGACGTTCGGGATTGAACCCTGGCCCACGTTGAATGGCTGATTACATGCGTTTAAGATTGGGCCTTTCACTCTTTTACCTCGCTGACGATGCTGTCCCTTAACTGTTGAGTTTCAACCAAAGTTTGATGGTTTTTCTTTCGAGTCATATCCGAAGGCTTCCATTTCCCAAAACCACCGGTTGCAAAAGCGTCTTGGACTATCTTTTCTCCAAGAACTGCGATCTTTTTGAGCCAAGAAACCATAGAACCCGAACGTATAACTTCTTTTATCACCAAATCCTCCAAGGCTCCTGTTTTTTCCATCTCTCCTTGAAGTTTATCGATCAGTGGAACCCTCAAGAAAGACCGCTGAGGCAATCCCCTTTTCTCTGATCCAAACTCGTGAGCCGCCCCTATTTCGGCATTTCCCGGGATACCCTTTTTCCTTTTGTTCTTGTCCCCGAGTATTCCAAGCCTTGCAACCGGAGGCCTCGCCTTTAAAGCTTTGCAAAGCTGCTGCAATCCCTTGATTTCAATCGTATCAGGCTCAAAGGAGGCCATTAAGGTAAGGTCATTCGGGGTGCGGCGAATAAAGCCCCCGTAAGCTGCGGAAGAATCCCCATGATGTACTCTTCCCCGTACCCTGTTTTGCACAGGTTCGCTAATTCGGGATTGTCCAAAATCCTCTGGGGGATAGCGAACGTCGAATTGACCGGCCCCACTCCCTTGCCTGACAAAATAAATCCTGCCTGACTGTTAAGTCCCTGCGAACTTCTACGAATGCTCAAGACCATGAAATGAGCCGCAAGCAAAAGGTACGCGGTGCTGTAACTGGTTTGGTCTCCGAAGAATTCGGGATTGATGAACGGGTTTACCTTCGTGAATGAAACCGCGATATCGGTATCCGTGATCCCCAGGTTTATGTCCGTGGAATAAACAAAGTCTCGGACAAAGAAGCCTTTGAAGTCAGCAACTTGAGGATTCACGAACGCCATTTTCACTCCTAAAAAAAACGCCCAGGAGCCATAAGCCCCCGGGCGTCAGTTAAAGCCGCTCAGGGCTTAATAATTGGACAGGCTGGCCGCGTGCTTGAAGTACACCATCTCCAAAGGCCGAAGCGCCTGAAGGCCCGTGTACTGCAACCAGGCCCCGTTCTGGAATTGGACGTTGTTCAAGCTGTTCGCCAAGCTCGTGGTGTAAGGAACCGGCAGATTCATCCGGAAAGATTCCTCGTTCGAGTTGTACAGGGCGTAAACCTGATTGGCTGAATCCCCGCCGAAGCTTCCGGCGAACCCGCCATCCCCGTATTTGCAGGGAAGAATCTTGAACTGATCGCGGCCTTCCTTGCCGTCGAAGTGAGTCATGATTCCGAGGTTCTCTTCCAGCCATTTCAACTTGGAAGTCCCTTGAGCCGGGAACGTCGGGGACATCGGAGTCATGAGACCCAGGAAATCGGACTCGGGAATAACGAACCGGTTGGGCCACGCCGAGGAAAAGCAATTCTTCCGGAAGACTTGAAGCATCAGCTTCAAGAAGGTGGTAAAGGTCGCGGCGTCCATGTTGGACAGCGGCCCAGTGATGGTCGTAGTGTCCACCGTGATTCCGGGTTGAGTTAAAAGCCCGTTGACCACATTGGGGGCGCTGCTGACTCCGTTGAATCCAGGTTCTCCCAGGAACGCCACTTGCTGGATTCCGAGGTCGCAGGTCTTTTTCCGGCTCTTTTCGAGATTGGAAACCATGTCCCAGTTACCGGCCTTGGCGGCAGTTTGCAGTTCCATCAGCGTCCATCCGATTTCAAAGGCAATGGTGTAGACCTTTGTCATCACCGAATCAACGGCGGTGGAAACGGTCGATAACCGTCCGTTGTTCCCGCCCATGTTGATTTTACCCTTGAAGAACGAATCCCCAACCAGGAAGGAACGATAGGTTACCAGGTTGGTGCTCCAAGCGCCCTCTCCACCGGCCACCACGGGCATATATTCGCTGGGAGTGATCTCGAAAAACTTCTGTTCCGAGATTTTCTTCATGAGCGTGGTCAAGGTCGTGATATTGACCTCCATGCCCAAGGCGTTGACCCGGCGTTGGATTTCATTGCAAATCCGCTGTTCCAATTTGGAAAGCTTGATCTCTGCGCCTTTCGAGTTTTTAAACGGCACCGTTCCAACCGGAGGCTGATCGAAATTGGTTACTGTGTGAATCATTTTTTACTACTCCTTTCGGTTTTCAGCCTCACGGCTGGTAAAGCCACTACGTTGAATTTCCTGAACTTCCTTTTAGGCCGTCGCAGCCGGAATCAGCGGGCAGCGCAACATCACCCGACCAACGACGCCGTTATTCGACATTTGATCCATTGCGTATCCGACAATCGTATTCCCGGTATGACCCGAGGCCTGGACGGCGGCTGTAGCCGTGATGTCCAAACAAACTTCGGCCCCTTTGGCGATAGTCTCGGTAGCGAACAACCGAACCACGTTTCCAGCCGAACTTACCGAAACGGGAGTCCCTCCCGTGAAAGACGAATGGATGAAATCGTAGTTCACGAATCCGAAAACCGGATCGGTTGCAGCCGTGCAAGGAACAAAAGTCAATCCCTTGATCGTGGAGTTGTAGATCATGACTGCCTGGCCGGGATAGACGTTTCCGGTCACCGAGGGATCAATCATTCCCTCAAACGAGTTGGAACTGAATTGCTGATCGACCGTTCCGGCGATTTGAGTGGGAACCGCAACGTTCTGACTCAGGGACTGCCCGAGAGTCGAGGTCATGGTCAATTGGTTCACAGCCGACGGTGTCGCCCCCAGGCTGTCCGTGGACTGGACGGCGTAGTAATACACCGTGTTCGGGATCAACCCAGTATCTTTATAGGTCAAAGTCCCGGCGGGAAGCAAAGCAACCAAATTCCCGGCTCCGGGCGTAAACCCTGTGGTTGTGGATCGGTAAAGGCTCGGGGTATAAGGCCCAGTCCCACCCGAAGCCGAAACCCATGAAATTTGAGCCGTCTGATCCGTAATCAGTGTGGCCGTCGGCGCTGGCTGCGTTAAAGTTGCACCCATTTTTGAAGCTCCTTTCAAATTGCCGCCCTCGCGGGAGGCTTGGTTAAAACCTAAACCCTTTTACGGCTTTAGCAAACTTGGCGGCCCAACGCCACCCGATCTTCAACCGTTTGAATCTCTTCCGCCGCCTTCGCGTTCTTTAAGCGCGCCTCTTCCAGTTCTTTCTTGATCGCGATGGACTGGGCGTTCTTCAAGGCGTCAAAGTGTTCGATTCCTTTTTTCTTCTGCTCCAAGAGAGTGGAAGGAACTTCCAATCCTTTAGCCAAGTAAAGCTTTTCGAGTTCGGCCAAAGAGTTCTTTTTCTTCTCCCCGGCTTCGATTTCGGCCTTTTCATGTTCCTCGATCTCCTTGGCCTTGCCGATAATGTCCTTGTCCTCGCCCTCACCACCTTCGTTTTGCTCGGCCCCCTCTTCTTTGGGGAGCTTGTCCTTAATCTCGTTGTGCTCCTTCAAAAGGGCCTCGTGCTCTTCGTTGAGTTTTTTGTGGGCTTCCAAGAGTTCACCAACGTTGCACATTTTCCCGTCATGGAGCTTCACCTTGTGGGAGAGGTCGGCGGCGTATTCGTTCTTGGCTTCCTTCTCGGCTTTGTCATCGGCTTCGTTCACAAGCTTCAAAACAGAAACGGTTTTTTTGGACTTTGGAAGCTCCACCATATCTTCGGGGGAAATATCCTGCTCGTTTTTCACAGACTTAAACCAGTTGAATTTCATTTTCCCGTCTCCTTTTGAATTTTTAAGCGCCGCGCGCTCTTGAAGCTTTTTCTCGTTGTACGCCTTAAACTCTTCCGGCGTCAAAAGTCCAACCTGAGCACTTTCCTGATATCGAGGCGTCGGCGTCAAAGCGAGATGTTCGTACTCCCCGACGATTACCGCATTCTTGTAAGCCATTCCGTGGTATTCGCCAGGCCCCGTTTGTTTTCGAGGGATGTAACTGTCGGAAAGAGAAAACCCACGCCTTACCGCCTCATGGCCTTCGTCACTTTGAACCGTGAATTCCGCCCAGTGGGCTCCATCCGCTTCGTTGAAGAAAGACCGAATCCAAACCCCCGCCATCTCCATTTCAAGATTTCCAAGATCAACGTTTTCAACGTGATGGACGTAGACCGGCTTTCCCTGCGCGGTTGGATCCATGTTTTGAAGAGTTTGTTCTTCGATGAGGATTAAAGGCTTGCCTTCCATTTCGGGATAAAACGCCACTCCTGGAACCATGTGGAGCCCGAAGTAAATCTTTGGAAGTTGCCTTGCGTTCTTCACTTTTCCCCTTAAACGAAAAAAGGCGGGCTCCCGGTTAAGGAAGTCCGCCTCTTAGTTTTCTAAGTCAGCGTTTAATTTTTTTGGGCTTCGTCGATTTCTTTCATCCCGACTTTGCGTTGATGTAAGTCTACATCCACAATCTTTCCATCTGCAATGGAAAAAGTTATTTGCCCATGTTTTTTCTCAATCACGCTTTGCAATATTTTCAAGATTATCCTTCCAAGGGCTTCGCTCATCCGCGATCTCCTCGAAATTCAGCAATTGGGCTTGGAAGGCATCTGCAATTCCAGTCAGAACCCGCATTGTTCCGCCTCACTAGTTCCCCTGGTTCCGTAGTTATCGGAGGGTGTGCCCACTCTTGAACCGTTCCATCAAGTTTCTTGTGTGCTGGCCTTACTGGATGCATTGGGGAGCCTGCAACACACCTCCAAGTATATTTTGGGCATCCGGCGTCAACGTATCGGCTTTCCGCGTATTTAACTGTTAAAAGTTTTGTCTCTTGCCTAGCAAGAAACTTGGCTTTAGTGGCCGATACCCCATAGCTTGTTTGGATCTGTCCCACCAGGGAACCATAGCGATTTCCAGCCATATAGCTTTTTTCAATGCTCTTCCGCAGTTCTTTGATTTCACTTTTAGCGAAGTCCTGGATGGTCAGCTTTAGGTTATTCTCCCACTCTTTGGATATTTTGTCCTTTTGCCACTTCGTGAGCTTTGGTTGAATGGAGATGTTCTTGACGTTCTCGCGGAAATCGGTGTCCACCTTGAAAATGGTCTTGTCGAGCAAATCTCCAAGACGAATGTTTGCCGCCAACTGGCTAGGAACCACTTGGCTTAATTGTGCGTCTATGGCATCAATCTTCCTTTGAAATCGGTTCTGGGTAGCTTGGATTATCTGCTGGATAGGTATGGGCATGTCATTCAACGGAATCTTGAAAGCGGATTCCATCTTGCTCCACTTTGCCGAAAACTTCTTGAGGGCTCGTGTGGTTCGGGCGTCGAACTTACCTGAGAATACCCCTCGGTTAAAAGTGATCTTCCCGGTCTGTAGGGCTTCCCAGAGGGCTTGCTCATCCCCTAATGCGTTTGAAAGCGTGCTGGCTGGCTCTTGTAGGATTTTCATCAGCGGCAGGTAAAGGCGTCTCTTGAATTCGGCTTTGATGCGTAATTCAATTTCATCCATGTAGTCCGTGGGAGCGACAACGGGTTTTAGATGGATGAAATTAGGCATGAACTTCTTTCTTCGGCCTTCCAGGACGTCGGGCAGGCTGAACAGGGGGCAATTGGACAACCGGAGGCGGAATAACAGGTTGAGAAATAACGGGTACTGACATTTCCCCAGGCTTCAATACTTTTGGGCTTTTCATCGGTTCAGAGGTTTCCCCAATCATCATGGAGTCTGTGGTCTGTACTTCCCCGCGCTGTCTACGCAACCATTCCTTTTGATCGGCTTCTCGTTTGACTTCCGCTTCTTTTTGAGCAGCTTTCAGCTTTTCGTATTCTTCAAGCTTGTTGTAAATCGTTCTCGGGGAAACCCCCAGAGATCGAGCGGTAACCTCTTTGTCCCCCAGGTAATGTTCCAGCCGGTGGAGAATGACAATCCTTTCGATGTCCTCTAGGTGCATCTCGGAATAATCGTAGATGGGCTCAATCACTTTTCATCCCCCCCGTTTCTTTTGTACCACCACATGACAAACGGCCACTTGATTATCCCGAAGGCCGACTGGCTGGCTTCCTTTGCCTTCTCCCACAGCGGCCCGTTCTCCGCGTGGTTAATGGCTTCCGTCAATTCCTCGGTAGTGAACTTAGAATCCCCTCCGTCTTTTTCGTATTCGTCCCTTATGCCATCCAAACCATCTGCGCCGTACATTGCATTTTTTAAATATTTCCCAGTTCTTACCATTCTTAAATTTTCTTCGGCCATTTCCAAAGTTTCCAAATCAAATATTTCCCCTTGAGAAATATTAATTACATCATTTCCGTCTTTCCATTTTGGGATTTTATGGCTTCCTATTTGTTGGGATATTGTTTTATGGTCTTGATCAGCTGCATCCCAAAAATAAATGTTACCATCCGGATCAATCGCATATCTCAATGATTTTTCTTGAGATCGTCTTAACATTGAAACAATGTCCTCATGAGATGGATTTCGTTCTGTTTCGATATTATCCGAAAGTCCACCTCCGCCTCTTCCATATTCAGAAGGTTTAAATTTGATTGTTTCAGTTGACTTTATCTTTTTCCCACCGCTCCCACTAGTAAATTCTCCATCTTTGTCCCTTGGATGATCCGCTTCTCTGAATTCTCCATTTATCAATTTTCTTAACCATTTCCCAAAAGAATTCTTGGCTTGCTTGGGCTCTGGTGAATCAAGAGCGCTTTTCTTCCCCTCGGCAGGCTTTGCGGGCTCTTCCCCAGGTTCGGGTTCTTCCTTGAGTTCGTCGGGATTCAACCGAGCGTCTTCGGTATCCAAAGGCTTTCCTAGAAGATTGTCGTGATTGCAGCGTTCCCGGAATTCCAAATCTGTGATCTTGTTGGATGTGGCGGCAGCCAGCAATCGGGTAAATTTTGAATCCTTGACCTTTTCCTCCCCTTCGGCTGACAGCACGCGAAGAGGCTTGAGCCCTATTTCAAGGTCATCCGGTACAAACCCGAAAAGCTGCTGACACCTGATAGACGTGATAATCAAAAGCGGGTGTTTGATCTTTCCACGGATTTCCGATTCCACCATCCCGTTATAAACTTCGATATCATCTTCCCCAGAATTGAACCCAGCCGCTGAAATCCCGAAAAGCTTGGTTATCGGCATCCGCATGTCCGAGGCTATTTGAATTCGGAACTGGGCCATCATTTCAGCGATACCCGCGAAAGAAAGCTGCTTGTGGTCAAAGTCGTCTTCGGCATCCATGACCAGAGCGTTTTGGAAATTCTTGATCTGGTTGCTAAGGGTCACACGGGCGCGGACGTTGGCTTGACCAACTGGGGTTAGAAGAGAATTCACAAGGTTCTTGATCTTGTAGACATCCACCTTGAATTCGTCGAGGACTTCAAAAGCTAGGTTGTTGCTTTTTAGGAACTGGTTTATTCCGCGAACGAGGATTTCAAGCTCGCTTAGGCCCCATCCCCTTAAACGCGGACGGATAAACGAGGGAGGATCAATTCCAATCAACGGCATCACCCGGGACTTGTGGACAGATACGCTGTAGTACCGATACCATTCCACATTTTCAATCGCGATTGAGGGATCGTATTGCTCGGGAGTCTGTGTATTCTGCATATCCCAGAAAAGTTCCCACAGGTCGGCTGCCTTAAACTCCACCGGTGTATCAGGACGAATGGCATCCATGTCCAATTCTGATTGAGGGTCTTGATCCGTAAGGACAACCACGCCTCCTCCACCAAACCCACGACACTTCGAGATCGCTCTACCGGCAACCCAGATATCCTTTTTCAACTCCATGAACCGTAAAAGCTGCTTGATCTGCTTTTCGTCAAGTTGTTCGGTCTTTACTTCGATTCCGCCACGGAGTCCATCGGAGACAGGAACGTCGCAAATGGTACGGACAAGCCCGATCTCAGAAATGAGTTGAGAAATCAATTGTCGATTGTTTGAAACGAGGTACCAACGAAGGTTGGCGAAAAGGGTATCCCATTGTGAAAGCTCTTGGGTGTTGGTGCCGCCTACCATGTTCGGAAGACCCATTGGATTGAATGGGATTAAGGGGTCTGTATTTTTTAAGGTTTCATCTTCGGTTAGGGGAATAATTCGCTCATTGGTCACGAGGCTTACTGGCTGGCCGTCAGGCCCTAACAAAACTCCGGGTTGATTCATTTTCTCCCTTTCAACCGATCCCAAACGCGGCCGCAAGCCCTGCGTTCACATCCACCATTGAAACCCCGCCGCCGTTCAATTCATTGAAAATCAGTGAAGCACCGTCCACAATATCATCATGCGCGTATTCTTTTGGGTCTTCCGAGAAATTTTCAAACTCTCGAAACAGTTCATCGTTCCATGCGGCTCTTAGGACTTTAACATTCCCATACTCGCATTGTCTAGAAAATGGTTTAGCCCGGAGTGCCTTTTTGTCGGAGACGGTTTCAACCCTCACATCAAAACCTGAAAGAAGTTTCATGAAATCATCGGCTTCTTTGACCCCCGCGCTTCCAGGGTCTTGATACCCCCGAATTTTAACACTTATGCCGTCATGCTGCGCAACAGTTTTAATCAGCCGTTCCACTTTACCAGGTGATCCCCGAGCGGACTTTAAATCCGCTATGCAGTAAGTCCCGTCTGGGTAAGAGTACATTTTCACTCCCCTCGTCCAATCTGGATCTGGATTTGAATGGCTTTCCTCGGTTGCCGCCCTGTCCCATCCACGACCAACGTCTTTCCAGCCTCCGGGGATAGCATCCACCAAGGGGAACCACTCACGTTTGAAGAAATCTCCCGCGCTGGCACGAATGTTCCAATTCCCCTCTTTGAGCCGCATACGGTCAACATTGGACAAAGCCAAGAGATTCCCGAGATAAGATGGGTCTTTTTTCATCAAGATTTTATTGTCTTCCAGCTTGGCAGGAATGAAAGTAACGCTTTTGGGGGATATCTCGGGGCCGGTTCCAAACTTCTTTAAAAGCTCTTCCTTGGTGTTTGCCCAAATCAGCTCGTTATTTTGCCGGATAAACCAGCGCAGTTTCCCACATCTTTCTTTGATCGGGAATCCTTCCGGGCCTATCCACCAATCAATAAACCGCCTCACCCATGAATCGGGATCAGGATTGCATGTGGCTCGAATATAACCTGGTACCCCCGACATAGACCGATTCCGAGAGAGCATGTACCAAAACTGGGTTTCGCTGAAATGGCAAAGTTCATCAAACCCGATAAAAGGAATCTGGCTACCCTGCCATTCATAAACAGTTTTGTCATATTCCAGATGGGCAAATTTAACCCGGGCGCCCGAAGGGAAAACCCATTCCAAAGCCGCTTCCCTCGGCCTTCCACCAACCTGGATGTAAAGCTCCATGCTCTCATCCCAAAGGCCGCCCTCGTTTCGGATCTGTGTGGTATTCCTTCGAAAAATGACTCCACCAAAACGAGGGTTTTCAAAGTGGTAAAGGGGTTCGAGAAGAAGACCAAAAGACTTTCCTCCACCGGCTGCACCACCAAATATAGCGATATGAGCGGAAGTAGCAAGAAATTTAGACTGGGGGCCTGGCTGTGGGCCTAAGAATGTCTTTGGTGGGCCTTCATTCATCAGTTTCTTTGGCGGGAAGCTGAATAATCACTTGCGGCATGAGCGCGGGGCCTGTGTGCTCCACAGTGCCTTTAAATTCGATCTTGTCAGCCAATCCGAGTAGGTTGTCCCTTTGACGAATAGCTTGGACAGCCGCAGAGTAGTTCTTGTCCGATAAGGCTTTTTCGTGAATTTCATTAAGCTGGATTTCAGAACGACCTATCAGAACGTCTTTTCTTTCCATTGCAATCTTCGCCACTTCGGTCTTGGCTGCATTGAAGTCATCGTAAGCGGCTCTTTGCTTGATCCCAAATTCCTGCATTTGAAGCTTGATGATTTCAGCATTTCTTAAACCCTTTGCCCAATTCTTGATAATAGTCTCGGTTCGGGCACGCCTCACAGGATCAAGCGTTTTTAAATGGATTTTCTTCTTTTTCTTCCGAGGCTTGTTATTGGTTGCATTCATGATTTAATGAATTTCCTATCAGGAATACGAATTCTACTGGTTCTTCGATTGTATAGCAAAAGGATTAAGTTTGCAAATTTTTCAAAAGATTATTTTATCGTATTCGTTGCCCCGTCCAGCCTCGAAGGTTTTCAATTGATAACCATTCCAAACGTTTCGGCCATCCATAGTTGTTATCCCAGCCCTTTGAAAGCCTTCGTACTTCCTCGCTAAGTTTTGCCAAGTGGCACCTCGATATGTCATTTGCCCTACCATTACGGCAGACAGTGGCACGTAATGACTTTGATAATACAATATAATTAATCAAAATGTAAGGTAGTGGACTGGTACCATTGGGTCTTGGGCACTCACTTTCCCCCCTCCTTCTCTGCGGCGGCAGCAAAGGCAGCGCGGAAGGAATTTCCACCCCATTGGTGTGGCATATAGGCCGTCGCATACTCCCTAAAACCTACCCAATAATTAGGTACCGTTGGATTAGAATACGTTGAGTTGTAAATCACAAACGGGCCGATATTTGGCCACCGCCGCCTTGCCTCCGCAAGCGCTTCTTCCGGCGTGTAGTCCCTCTCCTCTTGTCCCTGCCCGGACGCTGAAAAGCGACCCGCTTCAAAGACGAGATTCAATCGCTCGGCCTCAAGTTCGGCTTCAATAGCGTCCTTGTAGCACATCTCAAATTTAGGCCCGGTTAATAAATGGGGCTGACTAATGGGCGCACCATCCCAATCCCGAATCACCTCGTACGGCCCCTTCACTTCGCTCTCACTTGGCATGGGTGGCTCCTTTCTAAGCAACGATCAAACCTTATACGACTAATCTCTCTGTTTCCTCATCTCTCCTAAGTGCATCTCGCGAGGAAATTTAACCTGATAACATCCAGCTGGATGTGTGGCTCCATAATTTATTTACTCCCCAAGTTCGCTTTTCAAGCGAGCAATTTGAGCCTTTATCTCTCGTTTGGTTTGTTTGGCCCTTAGCGAAGCTAATTCCAATTTTAAAACTTTCATTTCCTCGTCGCTAGGGGTTGGCTCTTGTCCGGCTCCATCTTCATAAATTGTAGGCATCTCAACATCCTCCGTTATCTAAAATGTGTCCAAGATCGCACTTGGGGCACCGATCATCCGGCTTTTCAACGTGTTCCATGCGGTCATAGACCTTCTCAATTTCATCTCTATACCACTTTATGTTTCGGCACTTATTGTTCACGGTCTGGTAAAGCTTCTCGATTGACTTTTTAGCCCTATCCATCCAACCCATAACCCCTCCTATTTGTTCACTTTGTTGTGTAAAGCAACTTCAAAAGCCTCTTCCCATGAATCGCCTTGCCCGAAAACCCCAAACATAGCCCATTCCCCAACCTGGTATGATTTTAATTTAGAGCCGGTATTGCCGCCCGAAAATTTTGCGTAACCGGTTTTGGGCCATTGTTTTAAATATTTTTCAAGCGCTTCTTCGTTAGTCATCCATTCCTCCCGTTAAGTGCGTCTTGGACTTCGGGCGACAAGTCCTCAAAGTAAAGCATTCCGCCATCATTGAACATCTCACCGGGACCTAGCTTGCCCACCTCGTCTTTCGGTCCCCACTTCCTTACTGGGGCCACTGTGATGCACAATTCTTGTAAGCCTTCCGGCATCCCGCAAACTGAACATTCCCGATAATCCAACCCACGCGAGTCTTGCCGAATCTTATCGAATTTATGCTCAGGTTGGGCCACTGGTTCGGGCTTTGAGGTCAGGAGGGCTT
>QGNH01001342.1_pt1 | contig 36662 bp, 55 predicted proteins | sample 1735481 | NCBI WGS metagenome assembly QGNH01 (sample SAMN09239004, study PRJNA386568) | Viral metagenome, whole genome shotgun sequencing project. | reverse complement strand
TGCTATATCCTGGAGCAGAATGTGCAGACTATGGAGGCACAGCTACAGCATGTGACAGGAGATGCTAAGCATCACACAGAGCAAGCTATAGCAGTGAATAAGCAGATGCTGGAGGCACAGCTAAGCGGTGATGAGGATAGTATAAAGGAGGCTAGAGATGCTGCTGAGTATGCAGCATACTCAGCATACTCAGAAGCATACTCAGAAGCATACTCAGGAGCATGGTCAGCATACTCAGCATACTCAGTACACTCACGCTCAGCAGCAGACTCAGCACACTCAGCAGCATACTCAGCAGACTCAGCAGCATACTCAGCAGCATACTCTAAATATGCCACCAATCTGCTACAGCTGATCAGAGATTGTGTATAGACTATAAGGTATAAATATGTTAATAGCCAATGTAGAAGCAGATGAACTACTTATGCAGGTAATCACCAGTATTCGTAAACAGGATTATTTGATTAAGTATAAGTCTGGAGCAGTGATTAAGAATAATAGACGGCATAATAAGAGAGATTTAATTAAACAGTTAAACAGAGTTAATAAAGTAAATGATCAGGACTATAACTTAGAATTAGATTATAAGTACGGTACATTAGATACTGCTGTATTCTTACTTGAGAGAAAGCTTAGAAAGATACAATATTTAACTAAATGTGATGTGATGAATCTATGGATAGGGCCTGATGATGGTAGTAACTTCAGATATAAAAGTGCTAAAACACAGGCATATAAAAATAATAGATCAACTAAACCTGAGATATTGATACAACTTAGGCAATATCTGATTAACATTAAAGGTGCTCAAGTAATATACGGATATGAATCAGACGATGCTCTAGGGATATACCAGAAAGATTATATTAAAGAGAATTTGACTGATGATATATGGACAGATATGCTCGGTAATACATTTGAAACTCATTTAGCTAAGTATAGTGGTACAGTGGCAGTACATTGTGATAAAGATATATTTATGATTCCAGGCTTACACTTCAATACTATGACTGATCAATTTGAAGAGGTAGATAATCTAGGGCATATATTCTTAAATAATGGTGCAGTTAAAGGTAGAGGATTAGCTTTCTTCTATTTTCAAATGCTGTATGGAGATAGTACAGACACTATTCCTAACATTAAGAGGGGATGGGGTGAGGTCAAGTGCTATAAATTCTTAGAAGAATGCTACAGTGAAGAGGATTACTTGACTAGAGTAATCGATGCTTATAATACATTGATTATAGACACTGACTGGAAGGAAAGATTATTGGAGCAAGCAGACTTGGTATGGATATGCAGAGATAAGGAAGAAAAAGGTAGTGATTACATTAAACGCAGATATAAAGAAATTACAGGATATGGATTATGATCAAATTATACAATGACGATTGTTTTAATGTATTTCCTACATTAAAAGATAGATCAATAGATTTAGTGTTATGTGATATGCCGTATGGCACTACAGCATGTAAGTGGGATACATGCTTAGACTTAGAATTAATGTGGAAAGAACTAAAAAGAATAGTTAAAGATAATACAGCTATTATATTGACGGCTAGTCAGCCGTTCACCAGTGTGTTAGTTTGCAGTAATATTAAAAATTTTCGCTGCGAGTGGATTTGGCAAAAGGCCGTTGGAAGTAACTTCGCCACTGTTCGCTATCAGCCAATGAAAGAGCACGAGAGTGTACTTGTTTTTGGGTTTGAATCCCCAAAATACTACCCTATAATGCAAGAACGAACAGGCAATGAAAAAGGTAAAAGTAGAAAAATATGTCGTTCACCCAGAAAAGAGAAAGATGTAGACCTATTCGGTAATAGAAGTTTTACTAGAGACAGGTTAACTCGTGAGTACGGAGAATTACGTAATCCGAGTAGTATACAGTTTTTCCAAAATCGTAATATAAACGATAGAGGTCTCCACCCTACACAAAAACCTGTAGCCTTGATGGAGTATTTAATTAAAACATATTCCAACGAAGGTGATGTTGTGCTGGACTTCTGCATGGGCAGCGGCACAACAGGTGTAGCATGCAAAAACCTTGGTAGAAGCTTTATAGGTATAGAAAAAGAATTAAACTACTTTGAAATAGCCCAGAAGCGTATAGGTGAAGTATGAGATACTATCTAGGTATAGATCCAGGTTTACATGGTGCCATGGCTTTAATAGACGATAAAGGTAAGTTCTATGAACTGATAGATTTACCTATCAAACGTAAATACTTAGCTCCTGATAATATTAAACAATGTATTGATGCTCCTAAACTAGAGCATGTACTATCTTATTTAATAGCTGAGTATGGCTGTGTAGAAGTGTATCTAGAAGATGTTCATGGTAGAGGAGGATGGAATGCTGCTATATCATTTGGACTAGGTGAGACTGTAGGAGCATTAAGATCTGTTATTGATATGGTTGAATTAGATCTCACACTGATTACTCCTACATTCTGGAAGAAGTACTTAAAGCTTAGCAGCGATAAAGAACAAGTTAGAGCTTACGCTATTAAATGTTTTCCTGATGCTGCACAGTATCTTAAATACAAGAAGAATCATGATAGAGCTGAAGCTTTATTGATTGCTAAATATGCCATGGAAGTTAATAAGGGGTTTATATGAAACATAGTAGACTAGGCGATGCTCCCATAAAACTTGATAATGTTAGAGATTGTGTGGCTGGAGAAGAGTTCAGACCTTATTACTCACTATGGGTATATGTCATTAAAACTGCAATTAGTGATAAAGATGCTAAATTCTTTAGAGGTCAATGGTTTATCGATATATGTGATCTTATAGGTATTGATGAAAATAGTGTAATTAATGGCTTGCCTAAAGAGCTAAGAGATAAGGTATTAACTAAATGAATGAAGACTTAACACATATAATTAATACTTTAGAGGTAATAGCAAGGGAATCTAAGAACAGTGATGAAATACTGGAGGCTTTAAGTTTAATAGTAGAATTACTTAATAACTGTGATAAGACTAGGAATAAGAAGTCATACTTAAAGCGTATATTTAATATTGATAGACTTAAGATAGAGGTAACATACGATGGGGCACTATGATGATTTGGAAAAAAAGAATATTGATGAGTTATTAAACTTAGCTGAATACCAATCCTGTAAAAAAAGACAAGAACAATTATTACAGGCTATGGCCGAGCCAGTATATTATACTGATAACGTGAACCATCCAAAGCACTACACTGAACACCCCAGTGGGGTTGAGTGCATACAGATTACTGAGCATATGAATTTCTGTCTTGGTAACGCTATTAAATATCTATTTAGACATGAGCATAAGAACGGTATAGAAGATTTAAAGAAAGCTGTATGGTATATCAATAGAGAGATTGATAGACTTTCTAAGGAGAAAGATGATGAAACTATGGGATAAGAGATTAAAATGTTTTCATGAACTATATGATTTATATGAAGTACTTATAGGTAATATACCAAGTATATTTACTAATAGACAAGAAAAAGGTACATTTTGGGATAGAGAAGATTTCGAAAAAAGATTTATACAGTGTGATTCTACAGGTTTAAAGGATAAGAATAGTAAAAAGATATATGAAGGTGATATAGTGAAAATAAGAGCCTTTGATACTGAACATATTACGGAAGTATTGTTTAAAGATGGGATGTTTGGAATTCAATGGAAGGACTATACATCTACAAATGCTATGTTAAAAATATTAGGTTGGTTTACTCATATTGAGGTAATAGGTAATATTTATGAAAATCCTGAACTATTAAAGAATGTTAAATGTAGTCATGAGTCTGATTGACTGGTCTATGTCTCTAATCCTATTAAGTATAGGTGTATAAAGTGTAAGGAATTCTACAGATGAATATATTCGGCAAGATAGATAAGAATTACTGGGAAGAGCAGGCAGATAAGCTTATAAGAGATCTACAGTCCGGTGCAATCAATCGTGATGATATAGCTAAAGGACTTGAATGTACATATTGTGCAGGTATTATTGATGCACCTTTATTCACACAAGAACAAAAGAAAGATATGTATGATACCCTTAAGAAAGTATATGATCTAGGTATAGAGGAGCATTAATCTTTACAGTTAATTTACATTTCATATATAAAAACATGGACTATACTTATATTAAGAGAAAAGATTAAGGAGTAGCGATCATGAGTATCAAAACAGCCATTATAGATGAAGCAATTTCAATATTAAAGATTACAGGAAGCAGGAAAGAAGCTAGAGCGACTCTATTAGCAGGCATGAACAGATATCCACTTAAATTATTTGAACAAGTGGCTATAGCAGGAACATATAAAATATTAGAGTCTGAAATACCTTTTAAAATAGATGGTTGCGATAATCTGGGTAGACACTTAACACATTGGGAGCAAATAAAATGAATGACATACGATACATAGTAGTGCACAAAGAACATAAAACTGAAATTATACGTAGTTTTAAAGAAAAAGGAGAAGCATATTATTTCATTACTGAGTGCTTTGGCCCAGAATCATCTCAATATGAGATACTAGAAATAGATATGCGAGGTATATAATGCTAGTTGTAATGGTAATGTTTAATAATTGCACTACGAGGTTTACTTATATAGCACGATCTATAGTAAAGGTATCTGACAGTACAGGCTTACTATAGATCTACTGCCCAGCACCTGCTATTGACGGCTGACTAGTGTCTCCGCCTAGAATAGCAGGAGCGATACCTCTATATATCTGTGTTTGAGAACTATCTGGGGTAGTGTTATGTATAGCTGCTTTAACCGGTATATTTGCACCTTCTGGACCTAAACTCTTCATGCCAGTAAGAATAGCGTGTAGTCCCACGATACGATCACTTAATGGTGATTGGGATAATGCATTTAGTATCTTAGTCTGAGAACTAGGACCACCTAAACTAAGATTAAATAATTCTTTATTATAATTACCTTTAGTTATTTGCTCTACAGCCGATTTAATTATACCTTCCTGGTTAGCTTCTTTAATTGAGTTCTCTGCAGCTACACGAGTTCCTTTAACGATAGTTTGTACTGGAGTATTTACTACTCTACCTAAGGTATCTATAAGGGATTGTGCGGCATTTACATCTCCACCACTATTCTTAATCATACCTAAGAAATTATCTTGCTTTTCTGGTGTTCCCACTAATGTATCATAAAACTGTTTGGTAGGATTGGCTGTAGATATCTTTAACTTATTTATATCTTGTATTAAACCATTCCTTTGAGCATTACGCTGAGCAAGGTTTAATAATGCATCATATTTACCGTCAGGTACTGAAGAAGACAATATAGGTTGAAGGGTATTTTTTACTTCATTTAGGCCTGGAGTATTCATTGTTCTTGCTTTTAGTGAATCTGCTGTTTCAGCACCAGACTGTTTATTAGTCATTAAATTAATACTTTTATTTATTTCTTCTAGTTTACCTACATTATTATCCGGAAGAGCAGCTATATCTGATTTTGTATAGGGATTACTATTTATATCCTCTAGCATTTTATTAAATGCAGGTAACTGTTGTAATTGCTGCATTTGCTCAGGAGGCACAGTATAGTTCTGTAAATCTTTATAGCCTTGTTTCAGCATATCTGAAGCAGCTGGCCCTTCAGGCACTATATTATCAATAGTTTTTAATACTTGGGGTTGCAGTCCGGCTATTGCGTCCATATGTTCTTGATACATAGCTCTTTGTTCAGGTCCGGCTGCTTTAAGCCCGCTATCTAAAGTCTTTAAGGTATCTTTCTGTGTAGCTTCACTTAATGATAAAGGCACTCCTACTTTATTACCTGCATCAATAGCAGCTTGATATGAGTCAGGAGTTACTCCTGAGGCCTTCATATCTGACACAACATCACCTAATGCAGCCCCATTAGGGTTAGTAATCTTATTAGCAAATCCTAATATTGGCTTAGCTATTTCATCAGCACCCCATTTTGCTGCTGCTAGTGCTGGTGGAGCAGCTGCTCCTATTAGTGCACCTGCACCAGTATTAAATGCTCTTGACTGCCCAGGGTCTACATATTGAGTAGCTCCATAAGCAGCACCTGCAGCAGCACTACCTGGTATTTGAGATAATAATGGATGAGTATCTTCTATAGTAGAACCAGCAGCACCCAATGCCTTACTTAATCCTGGAGCAGCCGCGGAAGCAACTTCTCCTAAAGGAGTAGCTATACCCTGACCTAAAGCATATGCGTTTACACCGTTACCAATAAACCCTGCTACATCTCCAGCACCTGCTGCAATAGGGTGATTAATCCTAGCTATTTCTGCATCTTTGGTAGCCTGTGCACGTTGTTCATTAACACTCATACCACCATTTACTTTATAATCGCCTAGACCTACTAGTTGGGCTATGCCGCTAGGTAGATCACCCATCTGTTTATTAAACGTATCTATGAAAGCCATAGTGGATGCAGCAATACCGTTACTAGATGACTCTATTTGCTGAGTATGCTGATCTATAGGGCTTTGGGATTGCTGGGAGGTACTTTTTGTAGGAATATCTCCAAATGGATCATTCATATCTATTTGAGGAGTCTGTGCAGGCTTTGACTGCCCACCTTGATTACCTGTAGGAATATCTCCAAATGGATCATTCATATCTATGTTCATAATTTAATGATACCCTAATTGTTGATAGACTTGTTGTCTTCTTTGTTCCATGACTCTAGGATCAGCCCCTTTAGCAATATGCTCTTGGAACTTAGCATCAACTTCAGCTTGAGTAGGTATATGTTGAGGAGTAGCGGAACCATAATTAGATGTTTGTACCCATGGAATCAGATCATTTACATTAGTGACTGTTCCATCTTTATTGGTAACAGGATTATTATATGTTTCCCCTTGTTTTTTATATATAGCTGTTACTTGATCAACATCTCTAGCACTAATATCATGTAATTGCTTAGCATAGTTTAAAAGACTTGTAATAGATTCTGGATCAGTCACTATCTGACCAGTTTTATTATATTGTGAGTTAAACTCATCTAATTTCTGGCTTAATCCACTACCATTTTTAAGCATATAGTCAGCTATTTGAGGGTTTTCTTTCTTAACACCTACAGCTCCTGACACAGCTAAACCTAGTGCTTTCACTGCTGCTGCAGTATTTTGAGGATCTTTACTTTGAGAGGCAAGTCTTAATTGTTGAGCTGCAGCATCAATCTTATTAAGCATAGGATCTAACTGCATCCAATTTTTAATTATTGGGTTATCTGTATAATTTTTATTAATTGTAGCTACAGTAGATAGTTGTTTATTGTTAGAATCCGCTAAAGTATTAGCTTTTTTAGTAGACAGATCATCCAGTTGTGATTGTTTTAATGTAGCGTCTACATTAGTTTCATTTAATTTATTTAGAAGAGCTTTTCCTTCTAAACTATCATCTGAACCACCAGCTGCTTTAAAGTCCCTATAGTCTTGAGCTGTTTTAGCTATCTCTGTTTGAGCGTCATTAACTTCTCCTTTCTTCTGCCATATTGCAGAATCAGGCATAGCTTGCCCTGCACCCAGCATAAACATAGAGGTAGCATCTGCTACATTGTTAGGAGCATCTGGATTAACTGCTTTTACCATAGGAAGCATTTGGTTATATAATGCTTGTCTTTGTTCCTGAGGTACTGATAATATAGTAGCACCCATTTTACCTAATAATCCGTATCCTGCAAATAGATTAGCTTTTTGCTGAATATCATTTTGCATTTTCATACTATCTGCTTTAAGCATAGATGTATCTAAATCTGTTTTCTGTTGCTGTATTGCCATACTTTTTTCAGGATCCGCAGTATTTAAGTAGTTTACTACACCCCAGTAACCGTCTTTTAAAGCTGCTTGTTGCATACCCATAGATATTTGCTGTTGTTTAGTGACCGCTTGACGCATAAAAGTTTGATTTTCATTAGCTCTATTATTCTGATCTTTCTGATCCACTAATTGCTGCCCGGCCAACATACCTTTAGCATATCCCTCTTGACCTACACCTGATAATTTAGAAGGATCTACTTTTCCTTGCATGTTAGTAGAACCTTGTAGATATCCAGGCGGAGGGGTCCAACCATTAGGAACATTAGCTTGTTGCTGTGCAATTGTGGGCATTCCAGCTGTAACAGTTTGACCAGGAATAATAGTACCTGTAGGTGTAGGATTAACAGCAGGTGGTTGCTGTAATTGTCCACCAGGCTGCTGTTGCCCTTGTGGTGGCAGTTGCTGCCCTTGTGCTGGCATAGTTTGTTGCGGTATACCTGGTTGCTGAGACTGCTGCATGGCCTGTTGTTGTAACCATCCTGGACTATTATTAGCATTCGGGTCATTAGTGCCTAATACATTAGGAGGTATTATATTCTTAATTGCAGTATTATTTTTATCTTTATCATCATCAAGTAGTGCTTGATCTATATTCGCTTGCATTTATACATTCCCGCTAGATTGACCGCTATCACTTGACACATTACCGCTGCCGCCACTGGTATCGCTGGCCATATAATTCTGAGCTGCAGCTACCTGGGCATTCATTCCTTGATAGAAACCAGCACCGCTAGCATTAGCTTGACTGGACTGTAAAGCTGCTCCAGCCATTCCTGCTGCTGATGACGCAGCCTGGTCAGCACTGTGTTGATTCATTGCATATGCATCAAACTGTAACTGTGTGTTTAAAGCAGCTGCATTATAGGCAGTATTACCTTGATTATTCAATGCATTCGCCAGTGCAGTTCCCTCAGCAGATGCAGCATTGTATGAAGCCTGGCCGCCTAATTGAGTTAAATTAGATAAATAACCGCCTTCATTAGCCTGGTTAGATGATAATTGCTGAGTAGCAGGAGTTCCTGTATTAATTAATTGAGATAGGCTACCCATATAAGAATTATAGTAATTTTGGGCTAAACCTTGCCCATAATTAGCAAGGGCTATTTGAGTATTACCTGTACCTAAATTACCTACAGCTGCTTGATTTCTTAATATTTGCTGATTACCTTGATCTAGTTGGAACTGATAACCAGGAGTATTAGCTATTTGTTGGTTTACTTGTTGACCAGTAAATCCTTGAGGAGGTGCTGCAGTACTGTAACCTTGATTGAAACTACCTGCAAATTGACTTAGTGTCTGTTGTCTGGCTTGTGCAGCAGTTAATGCTTGAGTTAATGTATCATTTTTATTTTGCCAATCAGCTTGGTTCTGCTCAAGCATATTCTGCACTGTTCCAGGATTAAAACCACCCGCCGCTTGTTTAGCAGATACATTAACCCAACCTCCTGGAGTAGATTGTCCTGTCTCTAATCCAGTAGTAGGGTTTCCAGTAGTTAATTGGCCAGCACTATCTACTACAAGTCCTGGACCAGGATTAGTAGAAGTCCAATCAGGGCCTAATGCTGTAAGAGCAGATTGGGCTGCAGTAACACCTGTACTACCTGCATTAGCTAAACTTGTCTGCACCTGTTGACTTAAAACGGCACGTTGAGTAGGGTCAGTAGCGGCATTAGCTTGACTTATAAGTTGAGCAGTACTTGTTAATGTAGGGTCTATATTAAGGAGATCGTTACTAAAGTTTGCGGTAGGTGCTGCAGGGGTAATACCTAACATTTGTTGAAATAAAGTAAGAGCCTGACTACTTGCTGACGATAATGGCATTAAAGTCTCATCAGCTGCTGTATAACCACCTATTATCTGACTGGCTGCTTGTTGCAGCGCCCCTTGATATGCTGTATTACCTTGAGCAATACTCTGAGACTGCACTTGCCCTGCTTGATGATAATAGTTAAGTGCCGCTGTAGGGTCTATCTGTGGTACTGATTGATACTTACCGTTGGTTTGTGTAACACCATAACCACCAGTACCATCACCGCCCTGGCCAGCAGTCATCTTTGAAAAAGGATTATTTGCTTGTGCACCCATTATTTATGCTCTTCATATAGTTCAAGACCGTATATCACTAGGTCTACTGTCTTCTGGCGCCATTCCATACAATTAGTGATTGTGCCTTCATACTTAAGGCCAAATGCTTTTGCGGTCATTATAACATGTTCACAGGGACTAGGTATATATAGTAGAGCTTTACGGTAACTAGTGTTATCCCGTATATGATCCCTCATTAAAGCCTGTATTTTCCTAGTTAAACCTGTATGCTGCAAAGTAGTAGACACATACATATGAAATATAGTACATATACTAGACCAGAAATCACTTTGTATTACACAGCCCAGAATATCTTCTATATATATGCCATATAATTTAGATCCTTCTGGCAATAGCACTGTTTTCTTATGATATAAATAGTCAAGTGCCTGATCACACAACCCTAAATAACATAGTTTAGGATCAGCAATTAAGAATTCATTAAAATCATTTAACTGTATTTCTTTAATTTCTATATTCATTTATGGCATCCTTATTATTGTCATAGTACCGTATGCACCGCAAGTACCTCCAGAGAAAGAGGCTGCAGCAATTAGCCAGATAGTTTGACCCCCTAAACTATTACTGAAGTATCTTGTTTGAGCCACTACACTAGCTGAGGCACTATTTAAATTAATACCTGCTGGGCAGATATAATTTCCTCTATAGTAGTCAGCAGGTAAAGTATTACTTACATTATTAAATGCAGAAAACATGCCTGTGACACTAGTACCAGCTCCACTTGTAAATAATAATGCCCCAACAGCTAGCCAATTACCTGTGGGTAATGCTAATGACATAATATTTTGACCTATTCCACTAGTTAAACTAATGGCACTTCCTCCTGCCACAGTAACAGTAAACACTTCTCCTATATTTCCACTTGCAGAGGAAACTCCTCCAGTAGATCCCTGAATACCTACACCACTAGTACCTTTACCATTTATCTGAAATAATACATTATTATCCGTACCTGTAGCCGTAGCAAGTACTGGAGATCCGCTATTAGAGCCAACTATCTGTATATTATTGGCGGGCCCATTAACAGATAAACTACCGGATGTAACTATATTGCCGCTTATTGTCGCAGTCCCCCCTATAGTAGCACCTGTACCTACAGTTAAAGATCCAGCAGCTGCTATACTTCCCTGCGCATTAACTAGGCCCGATGTTCCGGTATTTAAATTAAGATTATTATTGCTTTTAAGATTTATACTCATGCCAATACTGGCATCTGATCCTGTAGCGCTAATAATTGGATTGCTTCCAGTAACAGCATTAGCTATCGTTAAATAGTTAACTGCATTAGATTGCCCACTAAACAATAGTAATGGAATACCGTTACTGTCATATATATTACTTCCCTGTAGGTTAAAATTATCAAAAGACCATTCTTGGACACCTGTAGGATCTTGAAGTACAAGTTTAGTAGGCCCAAGTACAACTACAGGCGCGGATCCATTAGCATCAAGTACTATAGGGTTTGTATTAGCGTTTGTTTGATTTTGTGCATCGATAACAGTGGGGTATGACGCTATCGTTTGCGATAGACTACCACCAGGAGTTAAAGTATATAATAGACCACCTACTAAAGGACTAGTAGTGCCGGGATAAAATGCTTGGAATATAGGTGAACCTAATACCGCTACTGAACTAGTCAAAACTTGTCCTCCAACTCTGTAACTTCTATACTAGCTTTTATTAAACTAAAATTTATAGGTTCTTGTATAGAAAACTCAAATACCCATTCATCCGCACTACCTAACCTATTCCATGTTATTTTATGGTTATATTCACCAACTTTACCCATATCTCTATATAATGTATTTGACCATGTATGGCCACCATCATTACTATATCTTAACATTACTTGAGGGTTAGAGCCATTACCGTTCTGTAATGATTCCCCGGTCATCATTCTTAATGATAATTTATCTATACCACCGTATTTAAAGTCTGCTGTAGTAGGGGCAGTTGTTCTTAAACATCTTATAGGGGCGCCGTCATCATCAAAATATTTAAAACTAAAATCATATATTTTACCGCTACGACTTCCTGCCCCTATGTTTAATTGACCAATTCTTGCTATATATTGAATCAAGTAATAGTCTTCTTCAGATGTGGTGGGGTTTACATAAGTTCTTTCATGCCATTCCCCTACTTGTACACCCATTCTCATAGGTCTAGCTGGGAAATCATATACCCATGTTTTTTGTGCACTGGGGAAAGAAATCATATACATAATATGGCCTCTGTCTGTATAGTAGGTGCCTATAGCATCTGCCAGTGTGGGGTAAGTAGCCCATTCAGCATGCTGTGCAGGCATACTCACGATACGTAAATCATACCCAGAATTATTATTTCTGATATATGGACTAATATCTGAGATACACACAAAACCTCTACTGTCCAGCCATATGTTTATTAGCTCCATAGCCACAATAGAATGTGGAGCTCCACACCCTATATCCATTCCAGAACCTACACGGTAAGAGTAGGGGGTTCCTGGAGGGGTATTAGCGGCATCATACCATACCTCAGTAAGTGTGTCTCCGAATACCCATATTTCCCCTTTATTCACACATAGACCTTGAACTATGCAAGGTTTAGTTTCTGCCGTAAAATAATCTAGAGCATTCCAGCCAGTCTTGCTACCGTCCTGTAAGCTACTATTCCAGACATAATTAGTGCCTGCTTGATTATATAGAAAATAACCATCATTAAATACTACAGTGGATCCTCCAGTATAGTTATTTGAGGGGCCTATTGTCTGATATGCTGTAACTGATCCACCATAAAATCCACCACCATTAACAGTTAAACCATTTGTACCTACAGTGAATCCTGTTCCTGACTCGACTACAGTGATAGTTGTTGGTCCTGCAGCAGTAAGAATTATAGACCCTGTACCACCACTAGATGCTGTTACAGTAGTAACACTTGTATAGTTATTTATCTGTGCAATAAGTTGATTATCAGTCAATGCAGTAGAAACATTAGCCCCAGAGTATATCGTTGTACCATTTATACTTAAAGTATATGTATCCCCTGCGGTGCCACCTATTGGTCCTATGGCCGCAATCCCATAAGTCTGAGGCATATATAGATACGCTGTAGGGGAACCATCTACAATTAATAATTGAGTATTATTATTACTCATATGTACAGGGCCTGTACTTGTATTTAGATTTCCTATAAATATAGATGTAATACTTGGTCCATCTTCATTAACTGTTAATTGATAAAGATTATTATCTACAACAGCATATATGTATGTATTTAGTATAGTAAATAGGCCTCTACATTCTTCTCCACCTAAGTTTATCAGCTCTTTACAGCCAGGGCTTCTTATAAGTGCACCCTTACTTATACCTTCCATACTCGGAGCATTATTTGGATCATCTATACCCAGACCATTTGGGCCTATCTCAGTAGGGAACATATTTACACATCTCTGGTAGTTGACATCCTGTGAAGCGTGTTTATATGCGCCTCCAGTAATGGGCAATACAGCCATTAGTAAATACCTCCACCATCTCTATCAGGTTGAAAACTTATTCCTGTTTGCTCTGTATCAAACTCTAATAAGTTATCTAACATCATAGTAGCCATTTCTTTTAACTGGGCATATTGCTTTAATTTAGCAAACGGAAAAGCAAGTCTTAAGGCTAATTGCCATGTAATTGGCTCATACCACTCTTGAGGAAAATCAAAGTTATCTGTAGCATTTGTAATATCATCTATAATACGCTCATAGGTAAAATGTATTCTATAAGAGCAGTCTATAGGACGCACCCATATATTCATAACCCCATAATCTGTTTGAGGGTCATAGTAGTATTGATTCGGGGTAGAGCCGTTAGTTGACTTGGTAGGTAGTGCCTCATATTCTGCGTGACTTAAAGGATTCATGATAATGTCATTAACCGTGCTTGTCGCACCTGAGTCAAATCCATATCTTAACCTGGCACTTATTATTCTATACGGTTTATTTAATAGGGCAGTAAATACATAAACATTAGCTGCTGTATTTACGGCTACAGGAATAGAAGCGGCAAGGACCACAGTAGTGCTATTAGTGACAGAGCTAATAGTTGTCCAGAATAAGGACATATCGCTCTGGACAACTCCTATATACTGACCAGTTACAAAATTAGCTGTAGAACTAACTATAAGGGTATTTGCACCTAAGGCTGCTGATACTGTAGTCTGAGCAGTATATGCACCACTTGAGAGGGTTGTATATGCTGGAGTTAGTCCAATAGAGCTAGAATTACCAAAGCCATATCTAGAAGTATATTGCTGAAGATATAATACACCTTCCTCTTTACACCACAAATGAAGACCCTTAGTGCCCCATGCTTTAATCATCATATTAAGCATTTGAACAGCCAGAGTATAGTCTTCAGCTGAGAATGTACGGCCAATACCATACACATTAAGAATATTAAATGCAGCTTGAATTACCTGGTACTGTGTTTGGCTAAAGGAAGTAGTTCCTGAGACTGACATTTTATATAAATCCTATGAAGTTGGCCATGTAATAACAGGTAATTCTGACTGTAATTGAGTAAAAGTAAGAACTGCTATACTACCACTTAACATTAATGCTTCTTGAGCTATCACGTAATTATACACAGAATCTCTCCAAGCTATAAATGCTGCGGCTTGGTCTTTCCATAACTGCACCGTTGAGTTAATATAACTGGTACAAGAAAGTGCATTATCGTATTGTTTTTGTTGAGCAACGGAATCTATATATTCTTGTAATTGCACGGTATAACTATTTATTAAATCATTATTTAGTATTGCCTGATAAGCGGCCTGTACACTAGGGTCTGCTTGAAACGATGCAATATCGTCTGTAGTAGGCTGTGTGATGTTCGGTACATTCCATGACGCTATAAAAGGGCCATCCCCCTGACCATAATCTGCTAACACTACTTGTCCATAGCATCCAATAGTTATAGAAGGATATTTTATTTGTAATAGATTACTTAAAGGTATATTCATATTTTATCTAGCTCTTCTTGCATATATATATGCATTTGTAGTTAATGTACTTACACCATAAGTGATGTAACCTACTAAATATACTGTAGTTGTAGAAGATACATTTATTCTCATAGTCGGAGCTACTACACCAACTACTTGTCCAGCTGCTACTGAGTAAGGTAAAATTGATTCTGGATAAGTAGCTGTAGCTGACACTGTATTTAAACAAAGTGATACAAAGCTGATAGTTGTAGTTCCTGCAGGTCCTGTAACTAAGGCACCGAAAACATCCCAATCACCGGCAGTTAAACTAAGACTTGTTACATTAGTAAATGTATTAGACGTAATTGCCCCTGTAACAGTACTGTTACTTAACACTTCTCCTACAGAACCTGCTGATGCGTTAGACGCATTAGTTACCCCAACTATGTTAGGAGTATTGATAGTAGGACTGGTACCAAATACTGCACTTCCTGTACCTGTTTTAGTTGTTAATGCCGACAATAAATTTGCACTAGATGGAGTAGCTAAGAAAGTACCTACTCCGGTGCCAAGGCCAGTTATGCCTGCTATCGGCAATCCTGTAGCATTGGTCAAGGTTAGTGCTGGAGAGCCAGTGCAGTTCCCAAGGTTACCCGAGGTAGGCGTGCCTAGTATTGGCGTAGTAAAGCTAGGGGAAGTAGACATTGCTAAATTGCCAGTACCGGTTACAGCAGATGCTAGGGCAGCTCCTACTCCGGTACCAAGGCCAGTTATGCCTGCTATAGGTAGTCCAGTGCAGCTAGTGAGGGTTAGTGCTGGGGCACCAGTACAGTTACCGATATTGCCAGAGGTAGGAGTGCCTAGGATAGGTGTAACAAAAGTAGGAGATGTATTTAATACCGGTAGTCCGGTTCCCGTGTATGCTGTCCATGTCAGCACACCTGAAGAATTAGCTAAAAGTGCTGCTGAGTTTAATGTGGTTAGCCCTGATACTGTATTTCCATTAGCCCCATAATAAGCTAATTGTCCAGCAGTACCAGGATTTATGAAACCATTTGCGGAAGAATTATAAGTAAATCTTACTGTAGTTCCAGGGGTACGTTCACCAACTATAGTATCATTGGTAGCTATACTGCCTAGCAAAGGTATGTTTTTTACTTCAATGTCATTAGGTGTATTAGCCATTTGTTCCACTCATTATAATATTTAGTCCTGATCCTGTAGTTAGTACTGCATTTGTGCCATTACTCATTACAATATATTGAGCAGACTGATTAACTTGTATAGTTGGGTAGAATGCAGGAGCAGATATAGGTCCTATACCAAAGGAATTAATAGCTGCCACATTATATGTACATACAGTAGACGTATCTGTACTTGTATCTTGATAGAAAGGAGACCCGCTTAAGGTATCTGCATTTATTATCTGAGGCACAGATAATTGAGGATTAGATTGGTATATTACATACCCAATAACAGGGTCTGTGCCCCCATCAATAGGGCCTTGCCAAGACAAATCTACTGCGTCAATTAATGGATCAGCAAATGCTACTAGTCCAAGACATATACCAGGTGCTGCATCACTATTAGGATTAGGTATTTCAGGATAGTTAACTTGATTAGGTTCACCACGAGTTAATTTAAGTGCTTTATATTCTTGTGCTTTATACGGCCTGCTTTGATCATTAACTTTGTCTAAATCTTTATGACAAACAATTAATCTATTCTGCAGATTAAATCTATCTTGGACATAACAAGTATCTTTCTTTCTATACTTCTTACCGCACACATCACAGATAACATAATAGTTCTCTGAGCCTGGATAATGCGTGATAGGTGCATGTATTTGATAACCTTTACTGCTCATTTAACACCTATTTTAATTTACCGGAGCATTAGCCTCTGTAATAACCCTCATGGTTAATGTAGCACCGTTACTATAGGAGGCAATAGAGACACGTAAACCCGTGACTCCTTTATCTGCCTGAGATCTAGAGCTTACAGAGCTCTGGCTAACTAAATTAGCCCCTACAGTACCTGCTCCAGAAGTATTCTGAGTATCCATAGATAAAGATCCATTATACCATATAATGCCGGAAGTACCGGGCGCTATAAGAATAGGATCATATGTCTCTTGTACTGTGTACACAATTGTACCTGTAATCTCCACTACAACAGATACACCTGTGCGGGCATACTGGTCAACCGGTATAGTTTTAGAATAAGCAGTTGCTGTGCTATTTAGTGTACCTACACTCATATTTGCAGTAATACCTGCACTGATAGTAAAAGAAGATACAGACGCATAAGCCTTTGTAGATGCTTGAGTAGTGTTATTAGGTAAGGCAGCAGTCTCAGTAATAGAGTTACCGTCAGCATCTAGCCCCACTATTGTATAGTTAACAGCGGAGTCATTCTCAGTGGTTGTTATAAGTAAGAATCTTGCAGCACCTGATGTATCAATAGCAGAGGCTGCAGCAGCAAGTGTTAAAGCACCAGCAGTAGCTATTTGTTGGGCTGCCGCTACTTTTGTAGTACTGGTGTTATTTAGATTAACCTGTAGAGCTACTGGTCTCATTATTTGCTACCTCTTTTATAATAAAGACCGATTAAGAATCTACAGCTGGCAGTAAAAAGCCGGATTTATCAGCATTGGCTTGATAATAGTTATTATAGAAAGTAAGACCACTAGAAGCAGTTACTAGTATGGGTGATGTATCATCTAAGGACTTGCAAAAATTATTGCTAAGTACTCCAGTATTTGCAGTACCTCCAGTAATCATAAATACCCCGGTAGTTAAACTTGTAGCACCTGTGAAATTACCTGTATTTCCATTTACTATAAGATTAGTAATATTCTTACCTGATGCCGTTTGCATAAAACCACCACCTGTCACAGCGGTATGTGTAACATAGTTATTATTAAAAGTCCATTTATCGTGTGTACCTAAACTATTAATAAAACATGTATTAGATGCAGCACCTAAACCATAAAATTTATTATTATAGGCTGCTAACCCTGATGCAGCATTAGTAGTAGCACTGGCACTTATAATATTAACAAAATTAAGTATAGATGTACTATCTTGAAATTGACAATCACCAAGATAAAAGTTTACAGCGTTAACTGTAAACGCGGCAGCTATAGAGGCAAAATTAGCTACAAATATACAGTTTATAAATGACATATTAGCGGCATTTATTGTAATAGTTGCTGTGGTTGCTGTATTAAATGTAAATGTAGGTCTGCTTATACCGTCACCTAGTCCAACTACAGCCACTCCTGCGCAATTAAGTGCCATTAAAGTAGCATTAGATATGGTCTCTGCATGATTAGGCATAACCATTAAGATATCCCCTCTACCTGCAAAGTTTGTTAATTTACCATTACTAAGAGCCCCTTCTACTGTTTTAAAAGGTTGTAGATATGAACCTGGACCAAAATCAGATCCGGGAATACCTCCAGGAGCGAGGATGGAAGAATTATTCACAAAGAATACTTTACCTGGTTGTGCAATTTGGATAGGTAATCCTCTAATAGTAACACCATTAGTAAAACCATTAGGGTATGAAGATGAAGTCATTATATATTTTCCTTTGTTAACTAAACGTGAGGAAGGCAATACCCTTCCTCAAGACTAACTATTTATTACTATGGCCCAAATGAACCATATATTCCTCTCCAATCAGTCCAACCTACAGACATACGGAAAGTACCTTTGAAAGACATATTCTCTGTGTAAAAATCAGGAGTATCATTATCNNACTTCTAAAGCACGTCTGTTAAACATACGTAAGCCTTTTAAAGCATCGGTTTTAATAAACCATGCTGAAGGATTAGATAAGTAGTGATTAACACTAATACCGCCAGGCAATACACCCATGTTATACATGGCGTTAATAGACCTATCTGCAGTATTATATCTATCTGGAGACTTAAATATTCTTTCTGCTTCAAACATTAAAGCAGGTGGAATAATTGCTCTCATACCTTTCAATTGAATATGCATACCAGCATCGTTAAGCATGTTAGCAATATCAATTAAAGCTTGTTCAGCGGATGCTTCAGACAAATCAGCTGCTGTAGCTAACTGATTATTTGCAGTTCCACCCTTAGCTAACTTATGACTAGAGCTAAGTAAAGGTTGTCCATCCCATCCCACATAAGCACTATTATTGGCTCTGTTAAGTACGTTAGCACATACAGTCTCCATAGTTTGCTTACATGCAAATGCAATTTGCTGTGCAATTTCTACTGCTTGTTTAGCGTAAAGATTATCCTCTACTGCCTCACGAGTAATTGAATAACCAATACCGTATGTTATATGTAGATATTGCTGTACTGCTGCTTGTTGCATAGCATCAAAGGCCATCGGAGCACCTTGTTGCTTAATTGGTGCAAGCCCTAAGCCGTACATCACAATATCTTCTTCATAGTTCAAATCTGAAGCTTCGGCCATATCAAATATATCTTTCCATTCAGGAGGATACATGTTATAAGCCAAACCCACCACTGAGTTTATACCTGGGCGTAAAAGTTTAGATATCGCGCCTGTGTTTATTAATGCCATTTCTTAATTACCTTAGATTGCTTTAATGTTAGAAGCACCAGAAACCGCTTCAGTACTTAAATTAACTCTTACTAACCACTTCGCATATTGACCAACAGCATTATCTGCACGTTGAAGCAACTGCATCAAAATATATGTTCCAGTACTTGCAGTAGTAACTGTTGCATTATCAATTTGATATAAAGAGGTACCTACAGTAGTATCAGCATTAACCGCAGTTATTGCATTGATAGACTGACCAATATTTTGAGTAGTAAGTGCTGTACCTGATCCACCTTCTTGTACCACTAAAAGTTGATCTGGATCATCAGCAACATACACATATCCAGAATATCCTGATGGTGCATATCCTACTTGAGCTAAATTATTGGTATCAACATCAAACCCTACAATATGCCCTGTCACATAAGCACCGGTAGTAGCTCTTTGAATTAAAGCACCTACGCCATTAGGATCAGAAGAAGAAGAACCTGTAACACGTACAACAGGATCACCTACACCTAGAATAGTGGAACCCACACTCCAGTACTTGGTAGTTTGAGAACTCATGCCGCCACGCCCAAAAGCATTTTGGATTATTCTAAAACCATTGGGTGCATTAACGTTTGCCATTTAACTAAACCTACCTTTTATTTAATATCTGTTTCTTTCTGTAATGACCCATACTTGGAGCCATGTACACTGTGTTTTGACGGATCTAAAGCTTCTTCACTTTCAGAGATCTTAGCTTGAGCTACCGCACAATCTTCGTCATACCATTCTTGAGGTATTTCCATAACTGTAGCTGTTGCACAAGGAGCATTTAACCCTTTATTTACAGTTATTTTTAAGTCAGACCCGATATGTGCACCTTTAGATGCATATTTATCAGATAGATTATCTGCCTTTACTTTAACAGCAGTATATCCAGCTAGTTCGAATCTCTCTCTAGCTCCTGGTACATCATTCATTATATAACGTCTGTATCCGGGCCTCTCTTTAACCATTAAAGGTTTCTGTGCATGTAAGGGTACACGTTTCTTAACTTGCTGAGTTCCATTTATCTTATATTTATCGTTTTTACTCATTTTATCAATCCTGCTTTAACTAGTTCTTGCACATAATCATCAGGTTTAACTTTACCTAGTCTTTCAAATTCTTTAGCTATGTGTTTAGCTTCTTTATCTAGATTATCTAAAGTATATCTTTTTTTCGAATTCTTTACAATACCCGCATTGACATTTCCTTCTACAGCAGCTACTTTGGTTTCTTTTCTATCGGTTTTATTAAAATATTCAGGAAAATCATTACGGATACATTCTTCAAGTAATGCTGTTCCTTGCGCTGGAGTAAGCTTCTGATTAGAAATTACATTATCATACTGATTAGCTGCCGCACGCATTTTAATCTCTAGTGCACTTGTGCCGCTCCACCATGGATTACGCTTTAGGAAATCTGCATATACTGGATCTAGTGCCGGGGCTATACCTAATACTTGCTCTTTTTGCCTATCTAGACTAACTACAGCGTCATAATCACCATTAGCTACAGCTTGCCTTCGTTGCTTCTCTATATCATTAAGCATTCTATCTTGTTCTGCTTTTTGTTGTTTAGATGCTTTTTCACTAAGATCATTAATCATTTGCTGCATTTTAGCTATAGCTTCATCACGTGCCTGAAGTTCTGCCTTAGCTTTAATTAATTCTTTATTATCATCAGCCTGATCTATTTCTTCTTGTTCTACCGCTGCTTCCTCTTTACCTTCTTTCCATTCACTTTCAACTTCTTTTGCAGCATCTTTAAAGTTATCTACAAATTTAGTCTCTTCTTTCTTCTCTTCCTTTACTGTACCGTCTTCATTTAGACCTAGTTTAGTAAATGCATTCTTTATACTTGCTGCCGCTTCTTCTGTTGTCTCTATTTTATCAGTCGTCATTCTCAAAGACCCCTATAATATTTTCATCAAGAGTTACTCTTATTTTAGAGTCCTCTTCATCTGTACAATCTGCTTGCTTCATAGCTTCGTAACGTGTCATAAGCACATGATCACCAACTTTACACCATGGCACACCTTTTTGATCCCCGTCACCATATATCTGGAAAGCCTGATGCCCTACTTCTAACACTATTGCTTCTTGCACAGCAGATCTGTCTTGCTCTAATACTGTATCCGGCTTATATATCACACTTCCACCAAACTTCTCGCCGACATCTAATACTCTTACTTTAATTCTATGTCCGCGCACACTTAACTTTTTAAATGATGTTGACATGCTAATTATCCTCTGTAATAGGTATTTCTAAATCTGGATAGGTAATATTTAAAATCAAGTCTATTATGTCGATACCTCCTAAGTACTCTCTTTGTAAAAATAAAGCATTTTCAGATCTTATAGTTTCTGGGTCAAATAATTCTTGTTTTTTAAATTCTTTAATCCATTTTAATTTACTCATAAAAGCTATAGTTACCGGGTCATGCTTCCAATTATGAAACTTCTCTATAGATACTTCCATTACTGAGGCTCCTGATTGTTATTCTCTGTAACACCATAACCACCAGTACCATCACCTGACTCACCAGCAGTCATCTTGTTGTTCTTATCTATTTCTTGTTTCGATAAATCTAATGCTGTCTTTATGACTGTCTTATCTGCATCATGTTTTATGTCTGTACTGTGTTGTTGCTCGTCGGATGCAATTTTAGCGGCTTTAAGAGCAGTATCATTAATAACTTTAGTTGACTGTGTCTGAGCATTAGCTGCAGCTATAGCTGTATTTTCACTATTTTTCTTAGCGGATAGTTGTAAATGTCCTGCTTTAATAGTCTGCTCTGACTGCATTTTAGCTTGCGTAGTAGCTGCTTTAATATCATTATGAGCAGCATCTTTTTGCATTTTCCAGCTACGTACCACACTCTCATGTACTTGAGCTTCTTTTAATGGGGCGTCTTGCTGAAACCTTAAACTCTCTAACTGTTGCTGTGCTTGAGCAACCTGACTATCTCCAGCTAGTTTAGCGGCATTAGCCTGATTTAGTCCTATCTCTGATTGTGTTAATTGATCTTGTAACGGAGGAGGTGCATTAGGATTCGGAGGAGGAAGAATTAATTCTGCCTGTGATTTCTCAATCTGCATAGTATCTAATATGTATTTATCTACTGCTCTATGATCTGCTGTAGTTAAAGCAGTTTTAATAACCATTGCTTTTGATATACGTTGATTGATGGACGATGTATCAGGATCTGCTACAGGAATAACATTCATCCTATCTAACTCAAAATCAGTTTTAACACTAGCTTTATCATCCCCTAAAATATCCCTATAAAGCTTATTATCTAAATATTTACTGTTTAATTTATAAATCTTATAGTATTCACTGGCTTGGCTATCGTAAATACGTTTATTAATAGCTGCATATACCTTAGCTGACTGCTCTATTAACTGACTTACTGTGCCACTAGCTGTATTCTGTGCATGTTCTTTACCTTGACTGGCGTCTGTAGCTCCAGCTAAGTCATCACATGCTTTTAATAACATATCTAGCAGCTTAAATAACACATCTGAAGGTTCTTTAAATGGTATTGTGTATAAAGCTTTAGATATATCTGTGGTAGATGAAGCTCCGACAGGCATATACTCGCCCATCTTTATCTTAAACTCACCATTCTTAATCCTAAAACCATTATTTATAAATCCAGTACTTGTAGTAGATAAAGTACCCGAATTTACAAGCTGATTCCATAGAGTATTAGCGGCATGATTAAAAGGAAGCATTAAAGTACCCAGACCGTGTGAATAAAACCCGCCGTCTGCATTATGGATGAAATGATAGTCTGTAAAATACTGTTCAGGCTCAATGCACTGCACTTCACCCTTCTTATTATACTTAATATAGCCAAATCTATTATAAATACGTAATACTTTACCTGAATTCTTATGTACAGTTACAATATAAGGCTCTTTATAGCCATCTTCATCAAGATCAAGAAAACAATGCTGCTCTAAGAGATAAATTGGAAAATCTTTATCGTCTGGATTAGGTGCTTCTACCTTTTCACCGCCTATTTCCATAGCGTCAAAGTCTCTTAACTCCTCTAGCTCTATATCATCTAAAAATAGTCCTGCTCTTTGACGCTCCACAATATCATTTTGAGACTTTTCTATTATGTGTGTAATACGCGGAGCCTCATCTAAATGCTTAATATCGTGATTAACACATATCTTGTCAGGTAAGCATAGCTCCGATACTGGTTTTTCACGTAAAGGGTCATAATATGTCTTCTTAAAGGCTATACCACGAGTAGCAACTATAGTAAATAACTTATCTAGACCTACTTTCCATCCCTTCATATCATTTAATAGTTGCCAACTCATGAATGTAGATACATTATTAGCTCTGATAAACTTAGTTTGATCTGGATCAGCACCAATAGTAGTACATTTTACTACTTTATCCCCTTGTATATATTCAGGAATAGTGCGAGCTACATAGTTGAGTACTGCTTTAAGTATGATAGGAAATTTAAGGTTAGATGCTCCAGGCCACGGAGTATTTTTAGGCTCTAGCTTCTGATTCATGATTTTCATGACATGGTCAATTAGATCTTTCCACTCGCATCGAGAAGCTTCATCTATTTCATAGCCTTTAACGACTTGTGCTCCAATTTCTCTTAACTGGTCTTCATCTAGTAATTCAGCTATATTGTCACTATCTTTTAATTCATCTAAATTTAACATTTTTAATAGCCTGTAATTGGGTCACGATCTGCTGACACACTTCTACTTGATGCATATCTACCAGCATCCTCATCAGGTTCTTGTGCTGCTATATCATCAAACGACATCATGCAATATCTTAAAGCGTCTAAAGCATGGTCTTTCTTTTTAATAATATTACCTTTTTCATCTCTACGATATATCCTATACTCTTCTAATAAATTAGTGAGTGTATTGAATATTTTAAGTCTTCCGGCAGCCAGTAATTGCCCTACTTTAAGAATCCCTGCCTCGATAGAGTTATTAGCTAAACACAATAACAACTCTTCTTGCTCATATAAATCAAACAATGCACGTCCATCAATCTGAGAACCACCTGTACTGGCAGGATCAATAGCTCCCATTATCCAATTTCCACGGGCTTTAATGGCACTGGCATGTAAGGCAGGTAATGTCTCAGCCACATAATGCTCACTATAGACATAATATATCTTGTCATGGGGATCATATGCAACCCATATAGCGGCTGTTCTATTCCAACCTACATCTAAACCATAAGCCCTAGGCCACCATGGCATTATCTCTTTAGGACGTACAAATATCTCGTCTTCAGGATAAGGATATATGGCCCCTGAACCAAGAGAAGGAATCCCTTTACTTCGTGCTGCACGTTCATATGGAGAATAACTTTCTAATAATTTAGCTTTCTGGTCTGCATCTAAGTGAGGTACATCATCCCATTCAATTGATGTAACAAACTTACCACTATTACCTGGTACTATTCCCATTGGGGGGCGTATGCCGCCTGGTAAAAAAGACAATACAATATCGGATAAACCTAGTAAAGGAGTAAAGGTAATAATAAGAATACCAGGATTATCTCTACTCATTGTACGAGTTAGGCATTCTGTATATAGACCTTGATCACTGGGCTCCTCATCAAGACAAATAACATGTTTATATGTACCCTGAAATGCTTCTCTACCTTGATCATATGATTTGAATGTGCAGTCAGATATACCACCACTTTTATGACGCACATTAACTGTCTCTACAGCATCAGAAACACCTGCTTTACGGGTAGTACTTATAATACTGGCTTTAGGTAAAAGCCCACTGCCTAAATCTAAAAGCTTACCCAGTAACCCCTCTTGTAATACTTCTTTAGTCATTTGATTGGTTTTAGATGCAGCCCAGCATGACACAGGATTTAAGAACCGTCTACCTTCCCACCAGAACGGATAATCTCCTGTTAAATGGTAGGATAGTTCCGTTAATGATGCGGTAGTTTTCCCAGATCTATTTGCTGCTATGATTGCTCTTTGTAAATATGTAGCACCAGCATTAAAGTGTTCTATGAACTTAGGATATAGCTCACGTCTATAGGCACCAGTATCTGGATAGAGATACCTAATTTTATTGTATTTTACATCCTGTTCCTGCTCTTCTAATAAACTAAGCAGCTCTCTTTCTAATTGTTCTTTATTCTCCATCTACCCACTCACAATCAATTAATTTAGGTGGATCTTCAGGAACATCATATTCAATACCGAAGGATTTAAGTTTCTCTGATATTTGTTTAATCTTATTATTACGTTCTTCAGGACTAAGATTTATGGTGTTTATATTTACTGTAGTACTTTGACCTCTTTCTGATAGAGATCTATATTTCTCTTCAGCTACCGCCAGTAATTTTTCATTAGCTTTAAAGTTATAGTGTTCTATTCTGCCTTCAGCTCCGGCCACCATCATAGCCTCTAGAGTAGCCACAAATATAAGTTTTGCATACTCTACAGCTGCAGCAAACTCTGGATATTCTTTAATGTATTTATTAAAAGTAGATTTACCGATACCGCAATTGATACACATCTGTGCTTCTTGTCCACCGCACTCTGCAGTAGAGATAACAACTTCACACATCTTAACATCATATTTAGGAACTGCCCCAGGTTTAAAGGACAGCTTCATATTAGTAGGAAGATCCATTTTAAATTTCATGATGAGAATTTAGTTCCTAGCGCATGCCAGCCTTCAATAAACTTACAGCAAGTGGCACATACTATTCTATTATCGCAAGACACATGAAATAATGACTTATCGCAAGTATCACAGACATGGACTTTAACGCGCCTAGTTTGTTTTTCGGGATGTAGATCTAAGTCATCTTCTGCTTTATTAAGCATTATATTACCCCTTATTTGATTAAACGCTCTACTAACCTATTAACTCCTTGTTTAACTTCATCTAAACTATCTTTAATTGCCATTATCTGAGCATTACGTAATCTATCATTGGCCTCTATTTCAGATACTCTTTGCTCTATCTTGTCCTTCCAATCAGCATTTCTATTATCTCTATTAGTCTTAAAAGGTATATATATGCAAAATGGAATCCATGCCCAGGAAATAGTAGCTTTTATAAGATCCCACAAACTAGTATTATCCATCTCTTTAGCCTTATTCTGATTGCTGCGCATCTTTAATAGCCGCATTAAAATCATCTACTTCTTTTTGAGTCATAGGGCCTTGTCTTTTTCTTAATGTGTTAAAGAACTTATCGTTATTGAATACAGTATCAGCCACTTTATTTAATCCATGTACACCTACACAACCACCCATACATATCTGCATAAGTGACCATACTTGTTCCGGGATAACCATAGGCCCAATATTAGGGTCAAGAAAATGTAAAATTGGAACTACTATCATTGATAAAGAAATTATAGCCATACATAAATACATTAATACAGGTATCCAATCTCTTTGTAAGTTATTACCATTCTTATCAGCTAGTATTACTGCAGTCTGGGAATTTACTAGATTCTCTTGTACTTTAGTTTGTTGTGATTGTTCATGTATCTTTACTGCAGCATCTATTACTTGTGTTAACTGAGACTTAGCAGCAGCTTGAGCTTGAGGTTCGGTGAACCAACTCTCTACAAGTTTAAATAACATCGGTAAAATTATTGAGATTATAGCACCCATTATTTTTGCTCTTAATTAGATTGCTGTAAAGCTTCATTAAAACCATCTTCAAGACCTTGTACTACATTATCCATCGCTGGCGGATTATCTGCTAATATAGGCTCTTGTTGAGGCTCTGGGGCAGGTTGTGCTTGTTGAGGTCTGATAGGAATAATCATTACAGGAGGAAGAGGAGCTTTTTTATTCATACCCAGCATTTCTTCTAGATAATCTTGAATAATACCTGGCTTTAATTTTTCTATAACATATTCACGAGCTTTATCATAAACATGCTTAATCAGAAACCCACATAGGACTCCTAGGCCATATAGAAAAGGAGCAACATCTACATTCTTTAAGAAATCAAGCATAGTAACCACCATAGAGTATATATTACATATGCTACCTATCTCTTTGTTTATTGTCAACTATAGTATTCATTTGTAACAGAAGTGTAAAGATATGTAACAATACTGTATAGTAATCTTTACAAATGATTTAAAGAGTAGTTATAATCCGATTGTTAACTTTTTTCTTTTGCTGACTTTTCTTTTTTAAGGTCACCCGCAGTACCAGTAAAGCCCCCCCCCATATATGCTAGCCGTGCTATATATACTATTAGTAGCTCTCAAAAATCTCTATAGAGATATTATATATACCTCACACAGTATTAATCCAATAACCCCCTAATTAAATAAAGCTACATTACAGCTTAGATAACGTACTACCCACTACCTTTGTACTACTTAATACGATATCTCTTGTTATACGCAAGCTATGGAGCTTTAATGGGCATTAATAGTATCTAGGGAGGAGTGGAATAAGTAATATTAAGTAATTTATGGATATATATGGTGAATAGTACCTCTACTCCCACTGGGCGATTTTATAGTCCTTTATGGTCTCCCATATTTGCCTGTAGTAAGTATATACCCCCGACTATAGTATCTAACCGTATACCAATAATAATTAGAAATACTTTTATTTATTAATGACATGACTGACCACCCCCTTATTATTAGCTATAGCGTGCTGTAGACAGTACTGTAGAATAGCTGTGTATAATCAATAACTTATACGTAATACTCCTACTATATTCTATTCATTATGTTATGTGTATCAGTCATCATATGTGCTAAGTCTAGTTATTGTAATAATCAGACTTAGTGAATACTGTATTAATACAATCAATAACTTAGTAAATCACTAATAATATACATGTAGTTTATTGTGCAGTGCAACATAATGCATGCCTATTGTAACAAAAGTGTAAAGATTTGTAACATAATATTGGCCTGAAATATGTAATGAGAATGCCCCATATTCAGTATAATAATCATTCAATGCTCAGTATTATTCAACATAATAATCAACATAATATTCAGCATAATAATCAGTATTAATCATCATAATACTCATCCATTAATCATTATCTCATGCATGTGTCAAAATATTGACGCTGCAGTACTCTAAATGAGAATAGTTCTTATATGCAAATGAGAATCATTATCATCTATTACTATAACTAACTATTATATGTCTTTACACTTTATTTACAATTCTATACTGTATAATTATTGCACACATGCTATACTTTAAATGTAACCAATCAGGAGATAAACATGCGCAGAGTATTAAATCATTCTATAACAGCTGATGAGTATGAGTTGTTAAAACATGACCTATACCATTTAAGTAATGACATGTCACGATATGCACGTACCATCACCAATGAACGTATTGTAAGAGTAATGCATGAAGTTAACTGTTGTATTTCAGACTTAGTTAAAGAGCTAAACCTAAATGCATCAGATATCACTAACAACAGTAGATGGGAGTAGCGATCATGATTTATACATCTATCCATGAGTATGACAGCAATAATGATGAGATATTTGACTTAGATACAGATATTTATTGTACTCATAATAAATATACTGATGAGTGCACATTAGGCTGTAAAGATGATCATTTAACTGGCAATGAATGTAATGATGAGGAGAATAGTAAATGAGTGATCTTAAGAAAGAGAAGTTTATTAAGAATAAAGCTAAGAAATTATATAATGAATGGATACATAGTGATAGGACTATGTCATGTCTGGAGACTATAGAAAAGGCTATTATTCTAGGTATGGATAATGCCTTAGATAAACCTGATGTCTATAGTGTTACAGAAGGACAGTCCAGTACTGATGAGACAGGCGTATTTAGTGTATATAGAAATGGTATCACATTAATGGCAAGAATATGGTATGGTGGAAATGAAGAACTTACTAGGGATGAAGCACAAGAACTGGCAAAGAATATCATTTCATTTTTAGAGACTAAAGAGGATATCGAATGAATCTCACTACATTCCTTGCAATAATAGCAGTATGCTGTTTACTGGAGTTATTTGTAATCTGTCACCCATAGGAGAATGATATGAAAATAGTTATTAATAGATGTTACGGTGGGTTTGGTTTAAGTGATAAAGCATTAGCTTTATATAATAAACTTTCAGGAAGATCTGTATCATATGTCGGAGATATTGAACGAGATGATCCTAATTTAATAAAAGTAGTGGAACAACTAGATAGCGCAAACGATCGGTACTCAGCGTTACATATAGTGGAAATACCTGAAGGAATAGAGTGGCGAATAGAAAATTATGATGGAGTAGAATGGATATCTGAAAAACATAGAACTTGGAGTTAATGAAAGAATATCTTGATAACTTAGGAGAATGATATGAGTATGTTAGAAATATGGTTGTTCTTTGTAGTTGTGCCTAATCTAGTTGCGCCGTTAATTACCATAAACATAATTTGTATTATTAGTATAATAGTGAATATTACAAGGTTTATATCAGGAGATATTGACGCATGCGGTAATAAAAGGTATAGGGATAAGTATATTCCAATATTTAAAAATACCTCAGATAAACTATTATCGGCTTTATTAATAAGCACTACATTATTATGTTTAATACCTTCCAAAGCAGATGTAGCGACAATGGTAATAGTTCCATATATATCTAATAATCCGGAGTTTAAGAAATTACCTGATAATATTTCAAAATATTTAAATAAATTAATTGCAGAACAGACTAAGGAGAATGATATGAGTAACTATAAATTTAAAATACATACATACAAAGAAGATAATAATAGATATAGCTATATTGCACAATATGAGTGTAATGACGATATCCATTATCTTAGTTCTATGTCACGGTTTGAATCACCTGAGGAGGCTAGAATAGCAGCAACATTATTGATTGAGCATAACTATTTAGGAGTAAGAGACAATGTATAAAAGTAATGTATTTGACGAGAACATGGTGCATTATGTGCGCAGAGGGTCTATACAGATTGGTGAGTTTGCTGAGTGTGTAGAGAAGTCATTGCTAGACCTAACTATGGAGATATGTGGATATAATCAATCTAGAGCTGCAATGGCTCTAGGATTGAGTAGAGGTACATTTAGAACTAAGCTAAAACAACACTTTGGTGATAAATATTGTAAGGTAGGAGGTAAAAATGGTTAGAAAGATGTTTTCTATTATTGGGATAGTATGGGTGCTGATATCAACAACTAGTAACCCAGCTAATGCAAGTGTAACCCTTAAGGAGGTTAAATCAATTTATAAAGCATTAATTAAAAAGAATAAGCTTGATGCTCCACCACTGTATGTAGTTAAGAACAATTATATCAATGGATTTACTTTAAAAGATAGAATTTTAATTACCACAGGAGCAATGAAATATCTGGATAAAGCAGAAATGGCACTGATATTGGGACATGAACTTACACATTATAAATTCAATGATGTGTATAGCTGGTTTCAGATAGGTACTTTTATGGAAGATAGAGCTGATGTGTTTGGTGCTGAATATGCTAGGAAGATTGGATATCCTAAGTGTGAACAAGCACAATTATTCATATTATTTCATTATCTGTATGGGGAACATGAAGGACATCATTCGCTTAATCCAGTTAGATACCATAATATCTGTAACGCATAGGAGAACAAGATGAAGAAACTACGTATTAGGTCATATGCAACTAAGCCAGGATATGGTTGGGGATGGGCGCTATATCATGAAGATATGCCCTCTCTATGTCTTGTGTATGTTAGTTTATGCGCTGCGTATAGAGCAGCCTCAGAGCTATACCGTAAAGGTAGTGCATTTTAAGGGGTATTGCATGGACTTATTAATTGCGGCATTAGTTATATTTATTCTTATAACATGTTTAGGTTTGGTTTTACTATTTATTGTTGTTATAGCTTATTATTTTGAGGTATATGAAACTCAGAATCATATTGATGATCAGTTTCTAGAGAAATATTACCGTAACAAGAATAAAGAAGATTAACATGCTCTGGTTATTAGTGATTATATTGTTTTATTGTGTAATTAGACTACATATGCTGCTAAAAGATATTGAGCAAGAATGTGTACACCTTAAATACATAATAAAACAATTAAATAAGAGGATTAAAGATGAATGATTTAATAGAAAGATATCCTAAGACAAGTTTTATGATTATTACTAAGCTTTGGTGGATTGTTAGTTTTTTCTTTACAATATTTATAATTCAAAATCAAATGCCTAATACTAGACAATTTGTTTTAGGCTCTATTTATACAATAATAACATTACCTCTTAATTATTGGCTAACTTACAATTTCGGTGTAAAGAATTATAGTAAAGATACAGGAGATAGTGAATGAGTGAATTTATCAGTGGTCATTACCAATTAAGAGTAGGATATACAACTACAGATGGCTCAAGGACAGTAGAGTACTTAATGGAAAGAGCTGAAGAACAGGAAGAGTTAGATGATGCTATTAGTAAGATAAAGGAAAAATTAGTTAAGTATGAGTGTACAGATGTAAACATTAATATTAAGCTTGTGTCTACATCGGGATTATTAATATATTAATTTAAATCAATTAGGAGACAGTAAATGAGTGAATTTCATTATCAATTTAGGATAAGTTATACGGAGAAGGATGGGTCTAGATCAGTAAAGTACGAGTACTTAATGGAACTACCTAATGAACTAAATGAACTACATACTCTATTAGGTAATATAAGGGCAAAATTAATCCATGATAAATGCACTGATATAAATATTAATATTAAATATATTGATTTAAATTGACACATTCTGATTATATACTATACTTAATATAAGAGGGGATGTTAAATAACTATAAATTAGGAGATAATCATGATACATTTTAAATATTCAGGGTACGATATACTGGTATCTAGTTTAATGAGTGAGATGAGTGCTAATCCACTATATACTTATAAGATTGAGAATAATATAGAGGAGACTATTTCATCTACTATCTATGATTCTCCTTTATTAGCAAGTGAAGCAGCAGAAACACATATTAATAAAATACAGCTTAGTGAAAGTGATTACAGGAGGGTAGTATAATGGGCGTGGTAGAATGGCTACTATTTACAATAGTGATTGTACTTATATTTAGCATCGAATAAGGATAAATATGTTATTAGAAATACTATCAATGTTCTTTGTTATGTTTGGGCTATTATTCACTAGCCTTGTTTAATAGTTCCATATAATGACTTCAATAAGGCCTGTAATAGGGCCTTATCCTTTGTACGATAGCGTATATTAAACGATACAGCATTAGCAGTACTTACCCCATCAACCCCGATAGAAAACTCAATAGAACGCTTATTTAGCTCATTAATGAATTCATCTATTTTCCAATCTGAAGTCATAGCATTAGGATACTTAGATTTCATATGTTATGCTCCATTATCAATATAAAATAATGGGGTAATATCTTTACATAAAGCAAAATCACTAGGTGCAATATATCCCGCTACATTGTAAGGTATATCTATACCTCCCTCTTTATAACATGCCGCTACATACTCTGAACATATATACCCATTACTGTCATGCACATCACCTATTAATTTAATTTTAGATACACTAAAGAGACTTATTCTTGTCGCTATTTTTAGTATATCATCAGAGGAATAACTATCCCCTAGTAAATCTATAGACTTGGCTATTATAGGTGAAATATTATCCATAGGAAAATTATTATAGCGAGCTACCATTATTTTACCCCCGTAACCTTTTCCTGTACCGTTATAGTTATTAACGTAATGCTCTAGCGGTACGCTCCTAACCCCTATGGATTCCACACTTTCCATCATCATTACACGGTTAATATTCACATCATTAAGTTGTAATAACATACCTATATGAGACCATATACTATTTGTACCTTCTTTAATTAATCTTGCAAATAATGTTGATCCTGATCCGAATAACAGATCACCGGACTGAATACATAATTTAGCCTGATTAAATGATATTGTAGGGACTACAGGGAATGTAGAAGCATTAGTCATATACTATACCTTATACTGATGGATTTACTGTTGGATTTAATGCTGATTTTAGTGTCTGATTATATGCTTCAAATGCCTTATTCTGTGCCATAATATTATTATAATTTACTTGAGCTACAGCTAAAGCTTGTTGCGCAGCCTGTATTTGAGCAGTAGTAGGTTGTTGTATTGTTGCAGGTGACGGATTAAGTGTATTAAGTACAGCTTGTACTTGAGCAGATGGTGCCGCAGAACTAGCAGTAGTTGTTATTTGTGCAACAGGAGCTTGAGCAGTAGCTGCTGTACTTTGTGGAGTATTTGAGTTACTTAACGAATTTAATATCGCTAATGCGGCTTGTAATTGATTAGCTTGGGCTGGGGGTAACATAGGAGCTCCTACTTGGGCAGCTGCTGAAGATTTAAATAAATTAGTAAACCAATTAGACATTATATATAACCTCTCTAGTATTAACATTAATAGCACACAATGGTGCTTTACGGTGACAACCACAACCAGCATCAGCAAATATATAGTGATCATAGAATCTAGGCTCAAATATATTATGTCTCAATGCATGGATATGCCCACAAACCCCTATAACACCATTATCATGGACTCTAGCATATTCCCCTTCATCACCTATAGGACACGTCCATATAAGCTCCTCACGGGTAAATTCTTGGCCTAGATTCATTACTCTTCTATATTGTTCTGCTGGTACAGGTGCATGACTGAAGAAGAACCCCTTTTCTTTGTGTTGTAGAGGTAATTTCTTAAGCCAATTGATTAAATATTCTGGTGGTTTATCAAATCCTTTAAATGTAAAGCTATTAATAGTGGCAGCACCTCCATTAATTTTCCATAGACCCCATTTATCATTACCTGCATAATAGTCAAGCATTAAGTATTCATGATTACCAGCTAGTGCAATAACATTCTTAGGGTGTTTTTCATTTAAAAGACACACAAACTCTAATACTTCAAATGACTGAAGTCCACGGTCAACATAGTCGCCTAAGAATATTACTTTGTCCTTTTTTAAGTACAGTTTATGGTGATTAAGAAGAATATTCCATAATCCTTGAAGTAAATCGAATCTACCGTGAATATCAGGTATTACAAATATTCTCATTTATATACCTTACTCTTTATTGTACATTATGACAGTATCTTTATCTGTGTATCTATGACTTTCATAGATATATCCTAATTCATTAAGTTCAATAGATAGAAGTAATATTTGCTCATTACATACCAGTTCATTAAGTACTTCTATTCTAATTTTACTCATCGTATTGGCCTACCTATTCCATTACTTTCTTTATTTCCACTAGATGACATATGTAAACACTTAGTACACATATATCTCTGATATTTACCTACAGTGGTATACCTAAATCCCCATTTCTGTAACTTATTTGAACCACATGATGGGCATCTATACCCTAAGCCATTACATATATTATAATTATATCCGATGTCAATGTATGGCTGTAATCTTTTAAATACTTTCTCAAGTACAACAACATCATGTTTATTATATTCAGCCATTTCTTTAGCTGCTGTAGTATCATTATTTTGAATACGTACCCACAACGATATATCTGTCGGTAATTTATTAGGTAGACCTAAATACGTAGCTAGATAATCTAATTTATTTGACGTAAAACTAAAATGCTTCCTTGCCTGTAACAATGTATCTATTTCTCTAGGTTTATAGATAGGCGGTAATTTATGATAAACAGCTCTAGTCTGTAGTTTCTTAAAGTCAAACTTTCTTCCATTGTGATAAATAATCTCATCAGCTATTGATATTGCTTCTGATATTGATTTAATCACCATTCTATCGTCTACTCCTTTAGCTACAGTACTGTAAATAACATCACTACCTTCCCATTTCCAAGCGGCACAAATAATAAACCATTCCTTGAATATAGTTTTTGGATCAATATACTTGGGCCATAAACTAAAAGTACCTACTATACTAAGACTAGTTTCTATATCTATAAACAGTCTCTTAACCGTGTAAGGTATAACCTCCGAGTGGTCATCTTCGACCATAATACTACCTTATTATTTTTGCTTATATTAAGCATAGCCTATAATTATAAAAACACAAGTAAGTACATGTATCTTTACACAATATTTACAAATTACACTAACTTTAAACAGTCTACTCTTTCATTTCCTTCGGAATAATTAGATAAATCTAAATTCTTACCACATCTTTGTCTCATTATACTCTCTTTTATTTCAGGTGTAAGTGAAGTAAGAGTTTTAAAGTATACTGCACGAGCAGTGTATAGTTTATTTAATTGCGTAACTATGTCATCTGTAGATTTTATACCGGATAAAGAAAATATCTTCTTCCATCCTCCTGATTGATTACTGGTGGAGAATATAGCAGACTGTAAAGCAAAACTATCTACCGCCCAGCCTAATTTCTTTGCATAAGCTATAGCATCATTATATCCATTAGGTTTATTACACAAGAAATCAAATTGTGATTGTTGGAATTGATCAGGATATTTAATGGCTAGTTCTTGCCACATTTTCTTAAACTCTGGAGTATTAATCCCTAAAGGCTTTAAAGCTCTAGTAAACATATCATCAGTGCGTGTAAGATAATCTTTCATTGTACCTTGTTTAGTTTCTATCTGGTACGATCCATAACTGTCACCACCAGGATCATCCCATTTACTACCATTTGAGATATATCCTGGTCCTCTATCACTGGTTTCATATTTCTCGGATAAATCTGCTATATGAAAAGTATATGTAGAAGAATTATCTATATTTGATTTAGGCATATCTATATTTGATTTAGGCATATCTCTAGGCTCTATTATGTTTTCTTGTACTGGATTTCTACTTATTGAATTAATAATACTTCTAAATATTTCATATAACCTCATTTTATCTCAACTCCTAAATATATACTTAATAATACTAGATATAGTTATAAACATAAAGTTTATAGTGATTGACCAAAAAGAAAAAAGAGTAAAAAAGAAAAAGGTGGTGTGTTAGGTATAGTACATGTCAAATAAAAATCCAATATCTTTACACTTTCTTTACAATTAATAATAAGTATTAATTAATATTGTAAGGTTTTAGTAAAGAAATTTGAATATTCCAGTTTATTGACTACACTAAAATTACAAAGCAAGAACAGGAGAATAAACAAT
>QGNH01000638.1_pt1 | contig 36664 bp, 72 predicted proteins | sample 1735481 | NCBI WGS metagenome assembly QGNH01 (sample SAMN09239004, study PRJNA386568) | Viral metagenome, whole genome shotgun sequencing project. | reverse complement strand
CCATATGTGCAGAAAATAAATTGTCAGTACCTAAAGTTACTGCACAGCTTATAAAGCAATTTATAGAAATTGATGAATCAAATAAAAAGATGACTAGTCATCTAAGGAAGTAATATGTTATTTATGTCATTAGGTGGATTTATTTTATTCACTGTGTTAATGCTTATCGGAAATAGTGAAAGTAAATATAACGATTATTTATAGGGTATTTTCTTTTCTTTTTTTTCCAATCCCTTATCTAATTTTTCTAAATTACTAGACATCATTGCCGCATTTCCTCTTAATGATCCTAAAATTGCATCCATATAATGTCTATACAAAACGGGGCTATTTCCCATTCTATTTAAAACTTGGACACCTTTATAAATCGCAAATACTGGTGCAGTTGCTGCTGCTGCTCCAGCTGCTGCCATTACACCACTTTTTTGACCAAAACCAAATAAAGCTCTTACCCCTTCACTTGCTATCGGTTTAGAATAATTATTACTAACATAATTCGCTACGAAATTACTATTTTGAATTGCCCCATGTGTTTGATTTGCATTTCTCCACTCTCTAACCCATGCAGGGGCTTGATGACCTACATAATTAATACCTTCATGAATAGTTTCACGTAATCCATTCAATAAGGTTCTACCTCGTTGTAATAATGTAGGATCACCCACAATTTCATTTAAACTTCTGTTAGAAGCTGACAATTCTTGTGCTGAAATGGTTTGATTTGGTCGATTTAATTTTTCTATAAATGTCCTAACAGTCCTTAAAGCACTCTCTTCACTAGGTGATCCTAATCCTAAAGTTAATTGATGTTCTAATTGTTGAGCTTGATTAAGTAGTTGTGCGTTTTGATTTGGTCGCAAATTTACGTTAGGAGCTGTATTTTGAACTCTATTCCATAATTCTTGATTAACTCTAGGACCATTAGCTCTATTCATCATATTTAAAAGAAAAGTAGTTCCGTATTTTGCTACTTCTTGACCTTTTTCTTCAAAACCTAAATATTCAGCCCCTTTTTTGTTAACTACAGATAAAATCGGGATTGCAATATTTCTGAAAATGTTTTTAGGTCCTTGACCTGGTAAATATGAATTGATGATATCTTTAAAAACTTCCTGACCTGCTTTAGAAACATCATTTGTAGGATCAGTAAAACCACCTGTCATTTCGCTAGATTTTTTTTCTAATTCTGAGCTGGTAGGAAACCAATCAATGAATGAACCGATGATAGGGATTATACCTGTTGTTTCTTCTTGAAATTTTTTAAATGATTCAGGTTCCTTTATCATTGATTTTGCTTTTCCTAAGATTGCATCATCGTGATAAATATTCTTAATTGTTTTTGCAAATTCTCTTGCATTACCAGCAAATCCAACAACCTGTTCTGCACCTCTAGAAACTAATCCAGCAATGTTTCTTTCTATTTCCCGATCAACATCATCGTCATCATTATATGATTCGGCTGAGGGTATTCTATATGCTTTTCTAGGGTCTTCTTGCTTTTGATCTTGAATCTGTTCGGCTTGTTTAATATCTTGTTGCTGTGGAATTTCTTGTTCTTGTGGTTTTACATTTTCAATAGGTAGATCAACAGGTTGTTCCTTTTCTGCAATAGGTTTATTTCTATTGCTTAAACGATATGCTGCTCTTGGATCTTGTTGAGTATTCATGGTAATGTATCGCCCATTTCTAAGAATTTATCAACTTCACTATCTGGAATTTCCATAGGTTTCGTTTCGTTACCTTCTTCAAACATCAAAGTATAACCAGGACGAATTTTATGTTGAGAATTAAGAATTTCAACCGTGTTTTTATGAATTTCTTGTTTTTTAGATTCAATATAATCAAATAGTTTTTCATTAACTTTAGATTGAAAATCTTCTGGTAATTTACCACCATTTTCTTTTTTCAATTTCTCAGAAAATTCATGTTCTTTTTTTAGAGTGTCACTAACAATTCTTAAGTTTTTAACAATGGCTAAATTGGCTTCTTTGCTAAAATTGGCATTTGGATATGCGCCAGATAATACCTGAAATTCCATACCTGACAATTGAGATCCAGCCACTTCTTTAAAATCTGTGTATTGGTTTTTAACTTCAGCCGCTAGTTCCCTTCTTCCTTCACTAGTCTTAGATATCAAACCCATATTTTCCAAAATTTGATCAATTGGCTTTCCAGTTACACCTTTTTTGATAACCTTCTCAATACGATTTAAAGATTCTTCTTTTAGAACAGTTTTCTTCATTCTGTTTTGTAATTCAGAATGATATTTTATATCTTGATCAGCTTGTGCTTTTGTGAGTTGCTCTTCTCGTTTATATGCAGGAGAATCTTTTTTCTGTCTTTCTTTGAAATCCCTTTCCTCTCTAGCTTCTCTTAAAGCCACATCTTTAGAATGTTGTAACGATCTACCTAAATTAGGATCTACAGCACTAGCCTGTGCAATTTGGGCATCACTAATATCTAAAGGATTAAATCCTTCATTTTGTTGTGTTCCATTTGTTTGAGGACCTAATATTTTACTTAAGAAATCTTGTTTCCCTTGTACAATATCTAGTTTTCCTTGCTGTTTTTGATTTTGCAATTGCGCTTGTGTTTGTGCTTTCATTGCAGATTCAAAGGCTTTCTGTCTCATTTCAGGGTTACTAATTCCAGAAAGATCAATTCCTAATCTCTTAGCTGCTTCATTTTCTTGCTGCATTGCTGCTTGTTGGTTTCTTTGTTGCCCAATCTGTGCACCAAAATTAGCAACACCAGATAAACCAGCATTCATTTTCTCAGAAAAGGATGGCTTTCTATTTTCTTTAATAATCTGAACCATTTTAATACCCCATTGCAGCAGGATTCATACGGAACTCTTGATCATAACCAGCGGCTAAAGGACTTTGGTTTGATTGTACACCTGATCTTTGTGACCAATCATGGCTTATGTTTTGTCCAGTGCCTTGTTGACCGCTTAAACCTGATCCAATATTATAACCTGCATTTGCACCGGCAAAAGCACCACCAGGACCGCCTAACATAAACCCACCAACACCACCAGCCAATCCGCCTAAAGCACCGCCCCAATTGAAACCTTGATCATTTTGATTTTCTACCATAAATCTTTCGTATGGTCTTTGACCAAGTAATTCGCTACTCATACCCATTAGATCTTTAATAGCTTGTTGTTGATAGCCCATACGTTGAGATTGTAGATTAGAAGCAAAATCGGAAGCAGCTGAATTTGTAGCATTTTGGAAACCACTGCTTTTGCGTCCACCCATACCCATGCCGGAGAATCGGGATGCTATATTTCCCTGTGTAGCATTAAATTGCTGAAGAGCTGGCCTTTCCATTTGTGCAAATGCTTCTTGATCCCCAGCCGCTAATTTACCCGTAAAAGAATCAGGTGACACATGGGAAAAGGCTTGTTTAAATAAATTCATTTGCTCAGGAGTAAAATTTTGAATTTGTCCAGCTTCATAACCTTCTGGAAGCTTATCATTATATCCACCCTTCATACCAATTGACATATGCACCTCAATTTTATTTTTATTATACTACGGATTGCTTAAAAATTCCAAAACTATGCTGCCTTCCGTTAAAGTAGGTGCTCCCGCTCCCGTAACAAATATTATTTGCGTTGGGGTAACGTAAAAAGTTAACTGGCCGGCTATAGCAACGGAAGAAGCGAAAAACAACCCATACGCATTTACTCCGTCCGTGAAAGATCCAAAGCAATTAATAAAATAAGACATATCGGAAACAAATATTCCATGTGTGATGGCTGCTGTGGTTGTAAAGGTGAATACTTTTCTGGATGTTTGCTGACGCTTGCTTGTAAGGTAATATGAGTTACCAGTTATGGCAGATTTATTTGTTGGATATATTCCGATTGTACGTGTATTTACTGCATTGGCTGTATCAATATATGCTTTACTTACGTCTATGCATAAGTCTTGTATTTCTTCTGAAAAATCCCTTGATACCCTTAGGTAGGGGGTTTGATTTGTAATTTGTGCGTTTGTAACCATATTAACTCAACAGTTGGCTCGGAAAACAATCTAAAGTAAATCCATGTAGCTCGATTTCTGAAAATTGATTAATAAACACTTCTCTAGTAATGCTACCACCGCTTATATATGCACCGAAACCACTCGCGTTAACATCAATTGTTACGGTTGTTGGTGTTACATTTGTTACAACATATGTATGATTGTTTAATTCAACCATACCCAACACGCCAGTAATATTAACCAATTGATTAATTACAAAATTGGTTGAAGCAGTTAAAACGGCTGGCTCTGTGGCAGTGGCTCCAGTAATTGCAAATATTGGGCCGTCTTCGTCCATTTCGCGCATTTGATCATCGGACATAGTAAAGCCCAATTGTACAGTATCCCCGATAAGGGATGTGTTAATACGGTGCCATATTTGCTCTTGGTTTGTAGCTGTAGGGGTCATTAAATTGGTATTAGCTGGTGTTAAACCAAGATTTGTGCTCTCTGGACATGTGAAAAGCACTGTGCTATATACCAATGAATTATTAACAGATAATGGACTAGGTACTAAAGGGCCTAAATTATATGCAGAAGATGCATTCTGACTTAGGTATATCTGTAATGTAATTTGTGCCCTTGCAGTAGTGCTTAAAAGATATTGCTGCACACCAATTCTTGTCTTACGTGACATTGCCCATGAAGGGTTAAATTGCTTTGTTTGGATAAATGGCACATACAATCTCTTTATTACTGCACCGCCAAAATATGTGCCTAAAGATGAATCTATAAGAGGATCTAATTCAAATGTGTTAGCCGTTGGATTGCCCACACTGAAAATAAAGTCATTTACCTGCTCTGATATTGTACCAATAGCCCCACTTATTACAATGTAGTCACCCTCGTTTAAAGTGTGATTATTAGAAGTAACCGTATTTCCGGAGAAAGATTGAATACTAAGACTATTAGCTTCATTGACTCCATCATCCCTCACTACAATAAAGCCTTGCGCATTACCACCAATTACTTCGGGTTGTAATAAGTTAGAGCTACCAGCATTCCAAGGTACAGTCCATGAAGACCAATTAGGGTACACAAGTCCCACCGTTTGCCAAGTAAAACCAGTACGCTTTCTAAAGTTTCCATATGTAGTATAATGCTCGTTAAATATTGCCCATGACTTATCTTCATAGTTATATTGTAGAGTTTGATTAGGGAAAATATACGTTCTTTGATTGCTTGTATAAGTAAAATACACCCATTTATTTACATAATCTCTATGCGCTGTAACACGTTCTGGACCATTATTTGATAACCGAATCTGGAATATATTATCAGGAATTTCATCGTCAAAACGGTCACACGATTCTTGATTTGTAAATAGAAATCCACGGTTACCAACCGTTAATTTACCCCTATCTAAATTTATGCATGAGAATGTGCTTGTGTCACCCAATTCAGAATTTATCAAGTAAAATGCGAACGGTTTTAAATCGTTAGATGTATAGACTAATTTAGCTTGTACAGATGTATCAAAACCACAAAGCAGAACATCTTTGTTTTTTGACATTGTAGTTAATGGAGCATCTACACCAGCCGATTCGAAACCCCCAAATCCCGTTTGATCTTCCCAATAAGAGTTAGGTGTTGCTGTTTGATTTATAGGAGTAAGGATAGGAAAAAATACAGTAGTTGCAAGAGTTGGGTCACCTGTAAAGGATGCTGTATAGTAAGGAGTTCCGTTTTGACTATAAATGACAGTATCTTGTAGATATATTTGACTCCCTGCCGCTGATGATTGTATTACGGGACCTAAAAATAACAGCCTATCTTTAAAATCAATGATAATTCTTGCACCTACAAGATAGTATTGCTGTTCTGGTGCATCTGATATTGAAAATTGTTCACGTGATAAAGGAGGGGCAAAATTAACCCATCCCCTTGTACCATTTATAACAGGAGTAGTTACATTACCATTGGTAGGGTCACCATCGTAAAAACGTAGACAATCTTTTGTAACATCTGATCTATTTGTCAAATATTGAGCTATCCCACCCGTTCCATTTGTTGCAATTGTGGCATTAGGAAACTCTACAATAACGTTATTTGCATCGGTTACAGTGATTACATATCCAGTTTGAAAATTTATTCCTGTAGTGGTAACCACTTCATTAATAAATACAAAGTCACCTACAAATAACCCATGACCCACTATATTTAAATTTGCTGTAGCTGGTGGGCCACCTGCTATTACTGTAACCGCAACAATTGGCTTATATTGCATACCAATATTTGTAATATTAAACGGAACATTTATTCCATTTGTTGCCCACATTGCACCTTGGTAATTTGTTGTCCAAAATTGCTGGTAATCTTGTCCGTTCCATGTTGTAGGGGTGCTAATAGCTTTTCTAACATATCCAGGATAAGCACCAGTATTTACGTTTTTATACCAACTGACATCATATATTGGGTACGGGAATGAAGTTACAACATTATACGAATATGTAGTGTCAAAACCAATTGTGAAAGGGAATTGGGATATGGGTGTAATAAAATCCCTTAATCCCATTACTGGAAGTGTTGGATAATATGTAAATACTGCCGAAGCATTATTCCCAGCTTCTATAAATATAGAAATTGCACCAGTAGTATAATTTATAATTCCACTAGGGCTTAAAGCTCCTGTCATAGCAGGATCAGTATAAATATTTGCTCCCACTGTAATAGTTACAGTTCCAGGAACAATATTTCCATTTGCTTCTAAATCAAATCCAGTAAGTAGATTTCCTGCTCCTGTAATGGCTGCTAATGGAATTGTAGTTATGCTGCCATATGCTGCATTTAATGAAGCAAAAAATCTGGTCAATCGGCCAAGTAATGAAGTACCCCTTTTTCTTTTTACCCTTCCGCGCCATTGATACGCATTAATAAGCTGTAGAAAATTGGTGTTGTCAATATTAAATGGGGTTACATCATTTCTGATACCTTTATCAATTGGACCGACAACGATTTTTTCACCCATTTAATTAACCTTGACCTATTGCAATCCAAAAGAATCCAATACCTACACTTGCTGAATTAGCTGCAAATGTAAAATCTGTTGGTGAATTTGCTGATATTCCATAAGAAGTATCACTGGCTCCATTTTGGAATCTTGTAGCAACTACAGAATATAATGTAATAAATGGAGCAGGAAAAGTAATTGGAGTCAGAAAACCTATTGATGAACCTTGTCCCCATTGTATTTTTAAAGGAAGACCAGCAGGGCCGATTAAAGAAGAAACTCCATTTTGTGCTGCTACTGCTCCATTATTTGTGACTTGAAATACACTTTGAGGAGCTGAACCATATCTATAAAATAACTCTGTATTAGCACCTACAATTTTACTATATAATAACGCTTGTGTTGCTAATAAAGTAGGATCTGAAGTTTGCACATTTAAATGTACAAATTGATGTGTTCCACCATTGTTCAGGTTATACCCAACATGATCGACATTTGCCCAACCAATAAAAGAGTTATTGTTAATTTCCATTTTTGGCTGATCATCTGACGGGTTGTTTGGGCCGTCTGGCAAATTTATGGTTGCAACAAATGTCATAATTAACTCCTAAAAATTTGATCCGTAATAACCAGAGCCATTTTGTCCGCTATTATTTCCACGGCTATATATCGTTTGTGTACGGGTAGAAGTCCAAATGCGTTGGCTTCGTTTCCATACCAATAATTCCTGCTCTCTGAATAATGGCTCATAAAATTGCATTTGTTCCACATCACCAGTATCAGATAATACCTTTCTAGCTGCACCACGGGCAATATATTCAGCCATATAAGCAAATGGTATTGCTGCTTCTGTATTAAAGAATGCTGCCGGTGTTAAATATGCTGTCAATTCTACAAGGTAACTGTAGGCTGGTGGTACACGTAATGTAAGGGTGTTATTGTAATATAATACAGAGCGAGGTAAACCATTTTGATAAAAGTAGCATTGAACCGTAATATTTTGCCCCACTGGTATTGCAGCAGGGAATAAAACATTAATAACACCAGTTTGATAATTTACTGTGTTATGTGTTGTATCGTAGAAATTGGCAGTTACACCCTTACCTAAAGGCAAATTACCTAATGGTGCTTTACCTGGCTTCATTAACAAACCATAATTGACATTTTGCTGTAGGAATTGGCCACTATCTTGCACAATCACATTTTGCCCTGTAGCATCTATAGAAGTAATATAAACGGCAGAATCAACGCTAGTTACTGGGATTTTTAAATCTAATTCTTCGTGATTTGTTGGTATTGAATTTGTAGTGCTCAAAGGTGGGTCTATATTATTACCTGTAGCAATAATCCCAGTAATATCAACATGTCCTCTTATCAAACCTTGAAATGGTGGATTAGGCTGCACTGTAAAGGTAGACAGAAAGGGAACTTGAAAGGTGTAAGGACCCGCTGTCCCGTCTCCCTGTCCAACCACCAACGGGTTTTGTACTATATTTGGAAATGCTCTAAAGAAACTTTGTTGCTGTGTTTCAAAACTAATTTCTACGCCACTTACATAACAAGGGCCTAAAAACCCTTGGTATACGGGATACATTCCAATCGTTTGAGTTGGTGATATACTTTCTATTTGTGGATCATATAACGGCATGTTATAACGGTCCACACCTGGTGTGGTTTGGAAATTGTATTTGGTCTTAAGATCGAACATTTGTAATCTGGCATCTACGTCCATCACGTAAAAACGATTCAAATAATCTATTAACAGCGCGTCTGTTATAGATGAGTTGGAAGGGGTTTTTAATATCCTTCGCATATATGTTAAAACATCATTAAGGAAATTAATAACCCACCAACCTTATATTATGCGCCCATAAATATCGATTTACTTGTATTAACTGGAGTTGCATTTAATCTATTTACACGCTTCTCAACTACCATTTGACCAAATGATGAAGTATGCTCTGTTGTACCTGTAGTCTTACTTTCATCTGTATGTAATTGGGAATATTGGCATGATCTAATTTGTTCAGCCAAATATCTAGGTCCCCATACTGGTTTATTAACGGGTACTAGCCATTCCATAGCTGCAACACCCGCAAAAGGTTTTGTCCAAATATCAATCGTTTCACCTTTTACTTCTGAATTCTCTGCAATAAATCTAACCATCTGTTTTTTATCTTCCCAATCAGAGCGGTAGTCCTCATTGAATGGATCTTTACATGCACACCATTTGATAGGCTTTAAATATATCTCTCTCGATTTCTCTATATCTTTAGCTGACATTTTTGTTTGTGGCTCTTCTTCTTTCAAAGGAGCTAAACGCGCACTATCAAGATTAATCGCTTTAACTTGCGCATCAAATTCATTAAATTGCTCTTGTGCTCTATCTAATTCTTGCTCTGCTTTTGAAGTTGTAACTTTAGGCTTCTTAATATTGTCTTGGCTCATTTTTTACCTATGATGGGGGGAAATATTATGGAAACTTCCCGGGATTGTATTTCTAACTCTCATATTACCATTTGTATTAATTACACCTGAATTTAAATCGCCAATTGCCAAAATAAATGGCAAATTTCTTTGCATAGATGGGGCTGTAGTAAACGGATCTACATTTCTAGAATCGATATCTAATTCCACTTGATTTGATGCAGGTATAGAAATAACAATTCCTGAAACTTCATTTAATTTTGTAGAACCATATCCGTTCGGGATGATCAATCTACATTGATTCCCTATCTTATAATCCAAATACACTGATGTTGTAACAATAGTAGTGGTTCCCAATGCTATAGCGGTAATAATAAACATTCGGGGAGAGTACCACTCCGGCTCTATAGGCAGGTTTTGGTACAAAGGTATAGGGTATGAAATTATGGGTTTCTGTGTCATACAATCCTTAAATAAAGGAAGAGAGGCTTTTTAAACCTCTCAACCAGTGTTGAACCATAACAACTGTTATGGGTTGTTCTATCTTGGGATAGAGCAATCGTGGAGGAAAGCCCTCCAATAAATTACATCATTAGCCGCTCCAACAAGTGAAGATGATGTATCTGTACCTGCTGCGCCAACTTTAGCTGGTCCATTACCAACGATAAACCCTTGTGATGTATTATTAACAAATGCACCTTGAATTGCAGGTCCATTAATTGTATTAATACGGGTTGTACCGATTGGGCTAAAGTAAGGAGGTGGATACAATGCGGAATTTGCAGAAATCTGAACTCCACCTGTATTCACATCACCAACAGCAACCACTTGCGCATATGTTCTTCCTGGGAATCCTAGGAATGTCTGGTTAGGGACAAACGCAGAATATGCAGAAGAATCAATATTAACGACAAATGTGTTGTAATCCGTTACCGCAATTACATATCCGTAGATTGGTGATCCAGGGATTACGTTATTAGGTAATGAATTAAGTTGTGTTGTACCCCATGTTGCAGGAATTCTAAATGCTACTTCTTGACCTACAACATAGTTATGGGCTGCTGTTGTGTCAATTGTAGTAGTAGAACCCACAGTAATTGCACTAATTACTGCCTCACCAGGGAAATACAAGTAAGGGAATAGAACCTTTTTAAATGATCCTACGTTACCTGTAGCTGTTGCTGAGTTAAATGCTGTGTAATTAGATCCACTAGCATCCCAAGGAATTGAAAATGCTGTTGTACTTGTTACAGTAACAGTAAAAGGAATACCTGCAATTTGCTGCATACCTGTAGTAGATGACTGATACAGGTTTGAGAAAATTACAACATCACCACTTGTCAAACCGTGGGCTGTAACTGTAGTAACTACAGCTGGATTTGCTGCTGTGATTGAAAAATCAGCAGTAGCAACAGAGTTATGAGCATATACTGGACCATATTGAAACTGCAAACCGGCATAAAAAGTAGAAATACCATTTGCCAATACTCTACCTGATGTTAAAACAGGTGTAGCGTTGAAAATGTCTACTAATGTTGGATTTGATAAACTTTCAACATAGTTAATATCCCATTTCGCAAATGGTATGCCATGGTTAGCTGGCGTTGCCATTGCTGTATAGTTTGTAATTTCCACATAATCAGGACGAAAAGGCAGTTGAACAATCTGCGCTCCACCTGTAGATGTGAAAAAACCTTTAGCCATTCTTGAATATTCGGTCATATTATGGACCTCCTAATGAACTCAAACGAGTGCATAATGTATTACGAATCGCTGTATCTTGTGTTAACGCTTGCGCTTGGCTAAATCTAATAGCCAATGTGCAGTTTTGCATTAACATACCGCTGAACTCAGGGCCACGATACAACAATTTCATACTATCACCATCTTGCGTTACGTGTGTAATCGCTTGACGGCCTACAGTTGTATTGTAGTAAACGTCTTGGCCGTTAGCACTTGTTCCACGAGAAACAGGGGCTTCGGATGACATTAAAATTCTAATGTTAAACACTGCTCCGAACTCGGTAGGAAGTGCAGATAAATTGCTGCTATAATCCCACTGGTTCTTGAAGCCTTGTCCAACAAGTGAATCAAAATCCGTTTGTAGTTCAGTTGAAGATAGCATAAAATATGCGCTTCTTACTGGACCTGTCAATCTGTTACTTGTTGACCTACTTAACAGTAGGCGGGCTAATCATCTCCGCTAGCCTCACTATATCTCTATAGTGTTCAGAGCACCGCATCAATAGGTAGATTTTAATACTGTACTGACAATATGATTATTGCCAAATTCAGATTCTAACACCCTATTGTCTTCTCGCTTGCTACGTTCAGGCTGACTATTGAAAAATTCTATTAAAAAGGTTTTAAGACGATTATCAAATTCCCATTTACAAGGTAAACAAATCCACTTTGGACTTTCCTTGTCAAATTGTACAATTTCATCATCCTCATATTCTTCATAACATCTATCACAAAATTTCACAGTCTTGCCCCTTGTTATCCTTTCTACGCATTATGCGGCGATTAGGAACTCCAAGTCAATAATCAAAGCTTGCCATGGTTTGATAAAGGCCTATCAATTTTGTACATCATTGATGGACACATAAAAGGTTTTATCAATTCAACAAATATCTTCTTAGATTCAATTTTACTAATTACAATTACAGGTCCTTTTCTGTCATAGACTTTTGTCTCAATTCCAAAAGAATTCATTTTTTTACATAAAAAATTAATACTTTCTTCATCAAGTACATTAGTACTAAACACAAATTGTCCTATATATGGTTTAACCAAATAAGAAATAGATCCACTTTTCAGTTTTTTTCTTTCTCTTTTAATTATTCCATGTCCCCCATCATCTTGGAAAAATAATGCTAAAGATTTTTCACACATATTTTCTATGTATTCTTTAGGAACTATTTTTTTTCCATTTGGATACATCAAATTTCTTATTTCTGTAATAATAGGAAGTTTTCCTGTCATTACGTAACAAACTCCATGTATTCCTGATGTGGTTTCTCTATAAATGGTTTTTATTCCATTTTCATTAAGGATTTTCATTTTGTGAAGCAAATATTCTTTTTGTTTAAGAGAATGCTTCATTGTCAAACATGAATTTCCTTTTTCTCCTTTAGGTTTTGATATATATCCATCCCCTAAAGCTAAATCTAAGATTATTTTTTTTTGTTCCATGACAACATAATATCATTATGCTGCTTTTAATTCCATCAGAGAAGATTTTAATTCGGCACACATTTTACCGAATCTGTCCATACCTTCAATACCGCTCATAAATTTATAAGCGTTATTAGTATCCAATGTAGTAGCAACTAAGCTAAAATCTGAAATACCCATATTTGTTGGATTATCACCGTTTGATCCACCACCAGCCATAAGCTGTGATGCTGCTGAAACGATGTAATCGCGTAAAATTAACATTCTGTTACCCCACATTACTGTGTGGATAGGTCATTTCTGCCTATCTCCAAACCTTTCGTTGTTTGGTTCGGACTGTCGCATCACCTTTCGGTGCCATCTCACTCAGTCTCTCACGGTGGCTTGCGCCTTCCGCCCTGTCGCCATAGTTTTCACCTTAGGCTTCCAAGTCAATCAGAGTTGGTTTATCGAGGACTTAATCTTAATCCTCGGCTTGGCGCATGCTTACAGCGAGTCTTTCACCCACCCAAGCTAATACCTATTTGCACCAATGCTAAGAGAGCGTATTTTTATTTAAACGAATTATCTCATTATAACAATATTCTCTAAATTCTTTTTGCTCTTGTGATGCTGTATCTCTACCACTTTTACCAGCAATATAATTTTCACAAAAATCAATCAGGATCTCTAGCTGTTTTTTCTTAAATCTCACGTAAGGAAGTAATTTATTACAAATTTCAATCACATCACTTTTTGATCTTACATTAAATTTATATGCAATGCCTTTCAATGCAGATTTTGCTGTGATGACATTTACATTTCCACATAATGTATTAGATATAATGTGATTCAAATTTTCTCCAGTTATCATAGTAAGTTGAATGCAAGGTCTATAACTAACATAATCTTTAACTTGTCTATTTTCAGCAGATGGTTTTCTTGTTGTTCTCATGATTGAAAAAGATCCATCTGTATCCATTAAACCAGCTAAATAAGGCCAGAAATAATCATCTTCTTTGCATTTTTTATTTTTTTTATCAATTAAAGAAATCTCCGATTTTCTATTTCTCGTTAACATCTTTAAAGATAAATAAATACTCTCAACTTCCTGAACTTCCTGATCATATCTAAAAAACTTACCTTCTTTAGGAACTTGTGTTCTTAAAAAAGTTAAAAGTTTTAAAGCTGGCTTTTTTTTGGTAATCAAATACTGAGATACTTTTTCCAAAACGTTTAAACAACCTACATAACCTTGCATCATCCATTTGTGAACTGGTTTATAGTGTTCTTTTTTTGGTTTATCCACAGCTAATGTTCCACCAAATATATTGTGTAAATACGACGGCATTTCTTTTATTGAATTATGCAATTGTATCACTGGGTGATAAACAATAGATCCTCTGCTTTTGTTTTTAACAAAGCAAATAGAACCATCTCCATCTATCAAACCTGCAATATAAGCCATTTCTTCTTCCTCTTTCATATTCATAATGTTTCTCCTGTGAAAGAGATCATACATGAATATAGAATTAATTAAAACAGTTTTCAGATCCTACAGCAAAAATAATCAAGCTTTTATGCAGCTTCTTGATATTCGTTTAAGTTAAACGTAAGTTCTTTACCCTCTTGGTCTTGTAACACGACTTGATAGTTTATTATGCAGCCTGTGCCAAAAAAAGCCATCTGCGCATCTATGATATCACGTTGTGGAACCTGCGCAGCTGGATCTATTCCTGAGTTACCCAATTGCACAGTAGGAGGTTGTAGCGCTTTAGGGCGCATAAATCTGCATGTAGTACCACCATTTGCAGGCATAGCCACTTTATCGCAAATAGTAATATAGTTCATGCTAGGTGTAGGAACATATAACATGGCAGGCGCAAGCGACTGCAAAATCATAGGTCCTAAATTACTTGTGGTCGTAATCTGACTAGACATATAAACCTAAAATGATAGGTTGATATTGATACGTTGACCGGTGGACGAGTTCCGTGCTACGTCCTTTTTCGTCGTATCTTGTGGGTGCGAGTTCCACATTACGCGAATGGATTTTTGGTATTAGAGAGCTACTCCTTTACCGAATACACAATAACGCTTGTGTGTGCGAAATATTATTTTAACATATTGGGGTAATTAATCAAGAAAAATGACACAAATCTATGTCAATATGAAAGTGACATAAATCTGTGTCAATATTATTACAACTTAGCGTAAACGCTTTCTTCTTCTATAACAGATAACTTTTCACCCTTATAATCAATCTCAAGGGATCTATATTTGCATAATATACGATCATCAACTTTAATTTCTTTCACCAATTTACCAACTGATAACACTTGATAGTGCAATATCTTTGGTTCAGTAGCTGATAGAATTATCTTACTTGCTTCTTCGTAAATTGGTCTTGCAATTATGTTTTTACCTACACCCTGAACCATTATAACCTCACATTATTAATTAGACTTTTCATTTTGGCATATGCTTGTTCTTGACCTGTTTTACTAAAGTCAGATTGCACCCCCTGATATGGTGCAGAGCCAATACCAGAAGGTTGATAGAATTGACCCCGTTTATTATCATCTATCTTCTTTTGTATATCGGTTTCTTTTACCTGTGGTTTATGTAAACCAAGGGCTTTGATATTCTTGTAGACTAGTTTTTGTCTTTCAAAACCTGCTGGCATATCTAATATTGATTCAGCTAAATCAGGGTCTTTTTCGGCCAATTTTTCAGCATGTTTTAATACTTCTTCGAAATCATTATTTTGCTTTAACCAATTAGCCTTTCTTTCTTCTTGTAGAGCCATACCAACAGCTTTTTGTATCTCTGTTTGGGTTTGTTGTTGGTGTTGTTGTCCGAATTTATTAAGTGTTTTGGCAAGCTTTTTCTTATCTACATATGGCTCTGAGTCGTTATCATCTTCTTCTTGCAATTTGGCATTACGCGCTTCTTCTAATTCTTTATCTTTTTGAGCTAATTGGCGCTCATAGTGATCTTTCATCGCTTTTTCTTGTGCTCTGAAGTTGATCTCTTTGCTATTTGATTGGATATTATCTGCTGGTGCAGTCATTTTTATGTCCTTTTTTATGGAAAATACTGTAAGGTATAATTTAAACCTACATTTATATTTAAGGCAATAGAATGAACTTAGTAAATATTATAAAACATCATTTAGATGATGAAGAATCTATAGAGTTTGCAAAATGGTGTGTTGGTGATTCATATGACACCATACCCTGCAAAGAATTTTTAAATACTTGGAATGTTCTTCATGGAGATATATTTAAATTAAATGATTGTCATGACCCTAGGGATGATATACCAATCATGATTGCTATTTATAGTAAATATAAGGATAGTAAATATGAAAGTAAATAAATTAGAAGCACATGATCGCAAAGAGCATTTAGTCAAAGATCAAGCGTTAAACATTGCTGAAGGTGCATCTAATGCAATGAAAACGGATCTATCTATTGCATATCAAGATAAATCACCCTACATATACCTATTTGCGTTTCCTAAGACAAATGCACAAGGTAATAAGGTAATGTATTGGCAACCTAGATTATCAAAGCCAGAAGCACAAGATAACAGCTATCTGTTTAGGGCTATATCAAAGACTGATGAATTAGAAGTTATATGGCTATTACCACCAGAGCACCAATGGCCATCCCATGCACCTGGACAAGTTAATCATAATGATATTGCATGGTGGAGCATCAATCAATTTCAGTTTAATAAAGCAGAATTAGAGAAACCTGATAAAGATGATATGAATGAAGAGAAACAGAAGGTAATTCTAAAATCTATCATAGATGCCCACACATCTACACTTAAAGCTAAAAAGCTAATACTTAAACCAGATAACAAAATAATATGGGCTTAGGCTAAAGAAATAGGTTTAGATGTTTTAGACTGCTTCAACGGCTTTGTATTTACCCCAAAGACATCAATTGATCGGCCCATCTTATTTGATATAGCTGTACCCATCATTTCACCATGACCATGTTTGGTATTGGGTACGTGTGCTTCTCTATTTATTGATTTTTTCATTGAGTATCTCTTCTGTCTCTTTTGCTTCTTTTTGACAAACAGGACATTTACAACGATTTAAAAGATTCAAACGATTAATCAGTTTAATTCTATCTAAGGTATTATGGGATGTCTTCATTTGTCACCTTTGTACCATATGGCAATACATCTACTTTCATTTTTGGGTTGCTAGATGATCCCACAGGTTGATTTATACCAATACCATAATTAACGCCAGCTCTTACGAAATCACTATGTCGCTGATCATATTGGGGCATCTTAAAATCAAAAGGAGGTTTATTATCTATAGGTAGATCTTTAGGTTTTTGATTACGAATTTTATTCGTTTCTTTAAATGGCTGCTTCATCTTTAAGCTCCTTATTTCATTTAAAAGGGCATTGTGGGTTCTCACCACGCATTACGCCGGCTTTTTAAGCCTATGCCCTAATTTATCAAGAATTTTGCGAGTTCATTGATAAAATTAATTACGGTGTCCAACTTTTTGTGGATCAAAAGGTGGCTTATTATCTACAGGTAGATCTTTAGGCTTTTGATTACGAATTTTATTAGTTTCTTTGAATGGCTGCTTCATTTTTAAGCTCCTTAAATTAATTATAAATATTTAATGGAACGACTCGAACGTTCACTCTCCGCACGACAAAAATCACTTTTTGCCATTTCAAGAGAACCCTTAAGATTAAGTTTGTCACCTCAATCAGGCGCGTCTACCAAATTTTTCGCCACATTAAATAAATTAATTACGGTGTCCAACTTTTTGAGGATGGCTTTTTACTTTTTTATTAGCCATTTCTTGCTGGGATTTGATTGTCTCTGTAGTATCTTCATAATGAGACAATTCACCTGAACCTTCAGCTGATGATTCACCTTTGAATTTTACACCCATCGGTAGAATTGATTCTTTAGATTTAGAACCCATGAAACCGTTGCTGTGGTCATTTATCTTCTGTCCGCCTGCCATATACCCTCACATTGTTTGCTGAGGCTGCATAGGCTGCCCCTGCTGTTGTTGATCTTGACCCATTGTAGCACCTTGGGGATTTTCCATCATGCCATTACTGATTTTATTTAAAAATTCATTTGATTGGCTATCTTGATTCGCTTCTCTGTTTTCTTGATCTTCAATCTGCTTATTAGCGTAATCAAATGATTGTATCTCTGATTGTTTAAGAGCAGTTTCAATCTCTCCGTACTTAGCAATTACATCCATCAATTTCTCAATTGCTTCCATCTTTGCTTTAGTTGCTAATGCACGGTTTTTGGTTATCTCTGATGATCTTTCATCTTTCAAACCAAGATTGCTCTCATAACGGCCATAACGCTCTTTAGCTGATGCAATATTATTTGTAGATTCAGAAACAATCTTCTGCAATTGAGCATGTTCAACAGCGTGTTGCACTTCTGATTGGTGTTTCTGCATTTGTGCAGCTTGCATTTCTTGCTCTTGTAAGAACTTCATCGATTCGGCTTTATCTTGGATATTCATATCTTTAATGATTTGTGAAGGTGGAAATACCTCTCTACCAAATGCAGCATTAATATCCATTTTATTTTGTGCAGCCAAATTCTTTTGGGTGGCTGTAAGAAGTCCCTCTTCTACTACTGTATGGTATTTAGCAAATATCTTGCTGTAGAAATGGGATGAAGGCTCTTCACCAATCATTAATGACACTTTTTCAGGTGACCAATTCTGCAATGCTAATTGCAATAAACGCTCTCCTACTAGTATTAAAGCCCTATCCCATTGATCAAAGTACTTTTGGAATACCATTAAGTTTGCAGCTTGCTTTGTTAACAATGTTAACGTACTGACTTGCTTATCGTTTTGGCCACTCCAATTCTCTAAATCAATACCAGCAGTTTTAAATATTAAATCATTCATTTGCTGCGCTAACGCTAAATCGCTTTCAGGTACTGCGGAAGGTATTATTTTTTCAACATCGGTCATTTCATAGCCTTCATTGACTATAACATCCCAACCCTGTCCCGATTTCTTTAGGTTATCTTCATTAGCTACAGCCCCAACTTTACGTTTCCAACCCGCGTTAATTGTTGCAGCTGCTATATCATTGTTGTTAATGATTTTGTAATTCATTAGGAATTGCGGAGAGCGCATAGGGAATATTAATGATCTAGAGCGTAAATCGTATTGCTGCAAATGAGGGTCATAATTCCAGAAATTAGGTATAAATGGGCACTCTGGACCGTCCCAAAGTGGGTTTACACCTTGAAACATCAATTGATCATTAAGTACTACAGCCACTTTCCAACAAGGGGAATCGACAGTTACTTCTTGCATATCATCAATATGATAAAGTATCTGCTCTAAATTGCCTTCCTTATTGCTAAAGTCAAAGAATTGGTTCCGTGTCTTACTGTAAAGGCGTTTTCTCTTTTTCTTTGATTTGTACCAAATATATGACAATACCATTAGGTCGTTATTGCCCATATTGTATTGCTCAGGGAGAAAATAGAAATCGCTATAGCGCTGGGGGCCGGCTGACATGCCTTTAATCATTACTTCTTTATCTTGGAATCTTTCTAAAGCCACTGCACGACTTATATATTCTTGGCACCATACGAAATTAGCATCAGACATATCAGCATTACGAAAGAAAGGATCAACTAAGAAGCTATTATATTCCCAGTTCTTAATCTTTAATTGACCTTGGGCTGGATCATCACCACCAAAATCAAGGTATGGCTGCATCAATGTCAAACCAGATATAGCAGTCAATTCGCAGCTCTTACTATATATCTCGTCTAACCCTTCTTTTCTGCATACGTTTTTAATTAGCTTAGTATATTGATCTGTAGTGTGTGGATCGGCATTGTCCACTGCTTGATACATTATGGATTTTCTGTGCTGTCTTTGATAGCCAGTAACCATATTTACGGGCTGATGGCATATGTTAAAATAGTATTCATTTGCAGACATACCATTTTGGAAAGACATACTTCTGTTAATGTAGGACTGATTACCGGCATAGAATAATGCATCAATATTGGCTTGGTTCCATCGCGCTTGTTCTAATGGTTGGAACTTGCTTTTAAGATTCATCATCCATGTGCGGATGGTGCCTGGAGTTGGTTCTAGGGACTGGTCCCATGGTGCTAGATATAATCCCGTAAAATACCTGCCTTGTAAAGCCAGATAATATCATTAAACTCTTTATTACTGCAAATTTACTTTTTGCATCGTATCAAATGTTCATTACACCATTTAATAGATTCAACTTCATCTTTACATCTTTCTAATGGTTTTTTAAGTATATCATCAATGTACCCACGTTTTTTTATGGAGTCTTTAGCACGCTTCAAAGTTATACGTGTGCTTTTTGTTAAATGATTTTTATTTTCATCCAGCTCCAAATATTCTACAATTTTCATATGATCAATGGATTCATCAAATTTACTAAAATTGTGATTTAGAGAGAAATAATCATCATCTTTATCAATCATTTTTTACTTTCCCATATCTTTTTTCTACTTCTTTAATTTCTTTCCAAAAAGTAGGATATCTATAATTTTCTTCATATAAAAAACCAATTCCATCGTAAAAACAAACACCTATAGCGTTTCCATCATTACAGACTTGATACCATCCGTCTTTTGGGGGTAATTCAACAGTGCATTCTTTCCAATCCATAATATAAACCTCTTTTACTTCCGCGTTGGCGCAAATCTGTTTTGGGAATAATTCATAGGGTTATGGGTTACTGTTGGCTGAAAATAAGACGCAACTCTATGAGTATGAATGGCATAACGTAATGCGTCAACACTATGGTCATTCTTCTTCAATGGTGCATCTTCCCCTTTATCCGCTAATTTACTATCCCATACATATGATTCTATTTCTCTAATGGTATTAACACACTCATCACATACGTATAGATTACCTTTCTTCATTTCACTTGTCATTGTCTGTATTCCATTTTCTACGTCATTGTCAGCGTGTATAACGTGATACCCCTTACGCTGTAACTCCAATTGAAATGCAGCAGCTGATGGATCTATATATAGGTTTTTAATTGCATATGGCTCTAAGAATGCAGTTACATCATTTGCAAACTCACTATTGGTTTTCTGCCTTCCCGTTACTTTTGGGTCGTAGTAATATTCTTTCTCCACCCATAATCTTTTACCCGTTTGAGTATATCGACCAGTACTGACACCAATAAGCAAACAACAAAAAGGATTAACAGTACCGTAATCGATAGCAGCAATCCAGTACTCAGCAGCAACAGGAGGCTTATTGACAATATGTACTTTACGGTCGAAAAAATCAAAAATAGCACCTTCAGCAAGGCACCAAAGACCAAGGTAATTGCGTTTGTAAAACAAACCGCTAAGGCTATCCCTAATGCGCTGCTTATATCCTTCATCCACATATGGGTTATCATCCAGTGTAAAATGTAATGAGTAATAGTTTTTATCACCAGCTTCTGCCTTATCTATCCACTTTTTAATCTTATGGCCAGGGTGTGAAGGGTTCATAGATGCGTAACCCTGGCTATGTGGCTTTGACAAACGCGTATCAATCATATCAATAATAGATTCGGGATATAATGTCATCTCATCGCAGTAGCATTTAGAAAACGTTTTACCTTGGAAATTACCTATAGCCCCTTCATCTTTTGCGCCAAGTGTGCCGATTGATTTGTCTTTATATTTTAACACCCGTTTACCGCTGTACCATGTGCAGAAGGGTTTAAAGATGGCAAATTCAGGGTTTTCAAATATAAGACGTACCGCGTTTTGGTATATTGTATCACTTGAGTGACCAACCATCCACACATCACTGTCGGGGCAATCATCTACGTCACACATGAATTTGAATAGGGTACCAACGGTTTTACCGCTACGCACAGAACCATGCGCAAGATTCCATTTGGCATTTGCGTTTAATATAAATTCTATTTGCTTTTTTGATAGGGGATCGTTCATAGTGCCAGTAAAGCAAATAACCACTTAAGGCGCAATGGAAAACACAGAATCAATTATTAAAGAATTAAAACAACAAATAATAACACTAGAAACACAGGCATTTCATCAATCTTACATCATTAAAGAACTTATAGAACAATCACAAATGTATTGCAGTCTATATGTAAAGCTCATGGAAGAATATAAAAAACAATGTGAATTCGTAAACCAAACAAGGTTTAAATAAGGTAAGAAATGAAGTATTTCGCCAATTGCAAAACAAAAGAAGAAGCCAAAACATTATTTAGGGAATTGGCTAAAAAGTATCACCCTGATTGTGGGGGGACAAATGAGCAAATGATTGAATTGCATAAGCAATATGATTTGTTTGATAAGAATGAATGGGACTATGTAGAAAATCCACAGGCTTTTAATAAACGACAAACACACAAGAATTTTGATGAATCATCTTACCAATGGTATAATGATAGATTCAATAATGCATTTGAAGAAGCCAAAAAAGAATATTATGGTGGGTTTTCATATAAACCCCAAACAAATGCCTTTGAAGATGCCCAAAAAGAAATATACCGATTAAGAAAAGAATTAGGTGAAGCTGAACAAAAAATATATGAAAAACAAGATGAAATAAATCGAGTAAGAACTAGGAATATATCAATAGAAGCAGCTCACAAAATACTTTCTATCCAATACAATAAATTAAATGATAAATACGAAAAATTAAAAGAGAAAATGATTAATTTTCAATCTCTAAAACCCAAAAAACAAAGAAAAACAAAATGCGAAACCGTGCCAAATGCCGAAAGTGTAATTCAATTATAGAATCATATCACAGTGAAGACCATGTCATATGCAAATGTGATGAGATAGAGGTATACGGTGGTGCAGCTATGAGGTGCGCTGCAAAGGATTTTGCCAATTTCTTAAGGGTAGATGATGAAGGTAATGAGATTATTGTATCGGTTAAAGATAAAGACGATGTAAAGCCGTTAGACATTGGTACAAAGCCAACCAAAGAAGATTTACTTAAAATGTTGGATGAAATGATAAAGAATATTGATGCTATGCCCACACATATAATGACAGAGCCGATAACGCATTATGATTTCGTGTCGGCTTTATTATTAATATCATCAATACTACGGTCTTGAGCGCCTTTAACAGCTTTAAAGAATGCAGTCATGCTTTCCACTGCTTCAGGATTTATTTTATCTTCTGTTTGTGTTTTTAGAGATGCTTCATATGCAGCTTGATCTCTTTTCTCTTGCTTTAAGAAGTAATCATATACAGCTGCATTTAGGTCGTACGCTTTAACGTGAAGCATATCACTATTTAACATTTTCTCTCTTCTTGCACCAATAAATGCCTTAACTGTCTCATACGCTTCCTTAAATTCTGGGGACTCATTTGCGTATTGAACTAGTCTAGGGGGTGCAAGTGGGGGAACTACGGATACGCAAAAACCACATAGATTTATACTATCTGATTTAGTAGCCCATTCAAGCATTTGTAATGCGATTTGCGCTCTGTTTCTTTCAATAGGACGGCCGACGGGATTGGGTGCGGATTTAACTGTTGGGGCTACTTTCTTTTTAGCCATTAACCACCGCTTTAGGTATGCATAATAGGTTTTTACGGAATGATTTGCTTATATATGCTTTTAGACATGGAGCAGAGCAGAATTTCTTATTTAATGAAGCATCAAATAGGTCATTAATTTCGGAGAATGCTTTAACAACTATTGCTTTACATGAGTAACAGAGGTCTTTTTTTGAGCTTACAGCAATTAATTGCATGTTTGGGTAAGAGCGGAGGGATTTGGTGTAGGCTGATTCGCAAATTGTCATATTATTCTACCGTTTCAAATTGCCATTTAGCGGGGTATTTATCTGTGTCTCTAACGCCTTTAAGTATGATTTTATTGTCTTTGACTATTTGACAATATAGATCACCGTAAATGTTTTTTTCTATTTCTTCTAAACATTTTTCTATTGATTCATGAGTGCTAACGAAATCATTGTATCCACCCTCTGGATAAAACCAATCATAAATGAATAAAAGGTATTTATCTTGCATTATTTCTTCTTTTTCTTTTTTGATTCACCGGCCACATTAAGAGCTGCGGCAATACTTTGGCTTTTTTTATGGCCTGCTTTTTCCATTTCTTTAATATTATGGCCTATCACCGATTTTGATTTTCCTTTTTCTAGAGGCATGGCCTTCCTTTAGTTGTTTTATGTATTTATTTATAGCAATCGATCCGTCATGATGAATCTTATAATGGCAGTTGTAGCATAGCATCTCTAAATTTTCAATGATATTATGTAGATTTTTCTGATTGAAGGATAGCGATAATCGTATCAATATATGCATCGCGTTTTGTTGCATCTCCTTCTGAAAATCTTTCATAATTATTAAACATAGTTTCAATCATGCTAATAACAGATGTGGCATTTCCAAAGGGATTGGAAGTAAAAAACGATTTAAGAGTAGTTAGTAGGCACATATCTTTATTTACCCATATAAATTTTTTATGATCTTTATAAATCCACTTAAAAAGCATTATTTTTTCTTCTTCATCTTCATATCGCATTTTTCCATTTTCTTATCTTGCTTGATATCGGCTTTAAGAAGGCCTTTTAATTCTTTACCCTCTTTCTTGGAATCTTTGGCAACAGTTTTGGAAATTGCTTTAATCTTTTTGTCCATGTTACGAACCAATAATAATTGTTGTAGATGCATTGTGAGCCTACGCATTGGCGGCCACTTGTGTTTTACTGAAATATATATTAAATATAAATATTAGCAAAGGGGTTTATTATCCTTAAACTCTTGTTTTAGGTCTGGGTGTTTTTTTTGGTATAAAATATAATGCATGGTATAAAGGCAGCAATCGCAAATTTTCATATCTTTATATAAATCAGTTTCTCTTTTACACCATTCACAAATCATTTTTTACCTTTCATACAGCTTTCACAAATAGCGGATAGATCATTTCTAACAAAAGGGAGATTACACACTAAGCAAACAAACATCATTTTTTAATTTCCTTATTATTTTCTTTGCTTAACCCTAGCGCTAGACCTATTGTGCCGCATATTATGACTAAGAAACCAAACAAAAGAGTGCAAATAATTAGCATAAAAATCCTTTATTTTGTATAAAGAAACAGATTTCATAAGACATATCCAGTAATGTATGTTTTTTTGGGCTGTAGCAATCGGGTTACAGCTCTTTTTAATCTTGTACAAAACGAATGCGGCATTTGTCAAGATTAATCATCCCAATTTCTTTTTGAAACATCTGACTATCTTTCACATATTGCCATTTATCAAGAAAATCAGGGATTGAAATAATTTGATCTGTGTCTTTGCCATTAAATTTTACTATTACATCTTTTTTATGTGTTTGATCATGACGCATTACAATACCAAAAATAAATTCGACTTACGACTTGGCTTTGTCGGTCCCTTACGATTTAACCATTTGTTTTTGTAGTCTGAGTGGTTAGATTTGCATGGGTTACGGCAATATACTTGCTTACTGCATGATGCAATAAAATCCTTATTGCAGATAGCACAAAGTTTGTGGTTTGGTGTGATTTTCTTGTATTTTGGGGGTTTATATTTCTTTGTTTCTATTAGCCGGCATTGGAGGCACATTTTAGCACCTCTTTTCATCTCGTTAATATTGCAAATGGGGCAAGTCATGATAATTCACCATATTTTTCTTCATACTTTTTTATTTTTTCTTTAAGATAAATTATTTCATTTTGCATTTTTGACATATCCCGTCTATTAGAAACTTGCTCAATTTGAAGAGACCATCTGCAATTTTCAGGGCAATAATTTCCATCATTATCAATTCTGTCTATAGAATGTTTATCAGAGGGTCTGTCTCCCATATCTTCATAAAAGTTTTCAAAACATTCCAACCATCTTTCACAAACTTTTATCCCTCTTCCGCCATAATGTTTAAAACATTTCTCTTTTGGATCTAAACACCTTTTTTTTATTCCATACCAAATTCTATAAACAGGTGAGCTTGATCTGCCGTGTGTTTTTTTATTTTTACCTATCATCGAACAAGATTTACATTTTGTTGATTTATTTTTTTCTAAATTTTCTTGTCTAATATAATCCTTTTTTCCGCAAGAACACTGACAAAGCCATCTAACATCTTTTCCTAAGAAGTCTTTCTCTAAAACAGTCCATTTATTAAATACTTTTCCTTCGTATTCCTTAAAAAATCTTAGTCGTTTATGACCCCAATATGAATTTGAAATGCTATGAAGAAATGAATAAGATTTTCTTATTAATACTAAACCTTCTTCTGGTCTTTTTCCCATATCTTTAAAAAACAATTCAAAACTATTATTCCAATCATTATCTAATAATTTTTTTGTTTTTAGATTTTGCCATGTCCTATATTCAAATGTTATTTTTCCATGACAGTTTTGACCATGCTTTAAATTTCTGTCTGTCGCGGAGCAAGATCGACATTTTAAAGATTTACCTCTTATTAAATCATAAGAAAGAACATCATTTTCTAGACCACAATCACATTTACATTTTATGTACCAACTACTACCTCTTTTTTTCCATTGATCTGTAATAGTCCATTTCCCATATTTTTGATTTTCATTTACCTTCTGATAAATTGTAGAATTCAATTTTAACGCCATATTCTTTGGGTTTCCCTTTTTCTTGATGGTATTCAACTGTTATTCTTGGATCTGAGTCAGCCCTACCAGGCGCTAATCCAGGAATGAAACACTCACATAATGCATCAAAAACGAATTTTTGACTACAACAAAGATTATCGTAATCTAATTTTCTGGGAGATATCCTTGTTAGCTTTATATGAATTGGTAACGAAAGTAAGTCAGTATCATTTTGTAACCATCTCATCGCTACCCAATTTTTTTGGGTACGATGTCTTTTTGCTTTGACTGCCCAATGTTCACGCTGCATATTTTGCTCGGAAACTGTTTTTATGGGTAGATGCCAAGTGTCTATTAACTTCATTCCCAAATCCTCATAATTTGCGCACAAATAAACCCAGCAATTGACGCAAATAAAGCTGGAATAGCTATAAAACATACAAAATATTTCATATCACCCCAAAGCTTTTTAAAATCAAACAACCCATCGTTAAAAAGCAGCAAAACCAAATGAAGCCAACGAATAGATTTAAAGTTATGCAATCAATATTCATGACGCCTCTATTACCAGTTTAAACATATTAACAATATTTTCATTTAAATCTTTATGGCTATCTAGCATATCAGCATCGGCCATGATTCCTGCGCTATAGAGATAATCAATCAGCTCAATTTGCGCATCACGTGAAGCGAGTAGGCGTTTGATTATTTCCAGCCGCTTATCTAATTTTTGGGATTCTTTAATTTGTTGCATCGTTTGATAGATTGATTCCGTATTCATTTTCGAATACCTTTGATCTTCTTTTTCAGTTGGTGATTTATCGTCATAAAAATAATCTGTATGTCCTTGATTACTTTTTACTTTAGTAAAGTTTTTATCTTCTTTTTCAAATTTAATACATGGGCCATTTGTAGTTAAATTACCTACCTTATCGCATTTTTTAGCCCATTCAAAGTCTTCTGCTTTTAATTCACTGCTCATTTTTTCTCCTGTTTCTTTTACTTGTTTTTCGTAGCAATTTAAACTGCAATATCTAATTCCTAACGCTTCAAAAGTCATGTTTTTAGGTGTTTTTATAAGACAAGTAGGACAAGTCCATAACTCCTCTGTTTTTAATCTTGTAGGGATGCAATCATTGCAATAATGGTTGCCGCTCTCTACTTCTATACAAAAGCCTAAAATATCTCTATTACATAAAACACATCTCACGGACACACCTTGCAATACCAACTGCCTTTTACCTTAATTTTATCTTTATTGCATGTACCACATTGGGGTACAAAGCAAGTGTGTATGGGGTTAAAAGTGCAGTTCTTACCGCAGTCTTTACATATGCGGGGGCCTGTGTGTTTGGTTATTTTTCCTGTGTTTTTGGTTATTTTGGCTGATTCCAATTCTTTTAATACTTCTTTTTGCCATTCGTTTAATTCCATACCTTAACCTTTGATTATTGTGCAAAATTCATCACGTTAAATAATATTTTGCAATTCTAGTATCTTTTTCTTAAGCTTTGAAACTTCATAAATATGATAAATTATCAAATTGCATATATCTGAATCCATATCTTTAGGAAATGAAATTCTGTCTTTTTTTACTTGTACGCCTAATCGTTTAGCATATGAGTTAAAACAATTGTTTTCTTCTTTATCGCTCATTTTATTTTTCCCTTAAATTTGTTTGTATGAAGTATTCTAAAATATCAATCCCTTCTTGAGATAGATCTACAGTGTGAAAAGCGCCTTTTTGGGGTTCCATTACAATTCTATCATCGTAGACCTTAAAAGATTTATACTCAGAAAGTAAATGAAAATTCTCTTTGTAGAGTTGATCTGCTTTAGATTTAAACACCTGACGTTTTGATAATTTATCTTGATTTGATTCCTCAATTGACTTCTTAGGCTTATTTGGAACCCATTTTTCTTTTAAGGCTGTATTGAATTTCTTGTTAAAGTTATCAACTTTACCTTCTAAGGTTGCTTCTAGAGCAATTTTAACTTCCTCAATGGAATATTTAAGGCAAAGCTTTATGTTTGTCTTTGAAATTCCTGCAATTGATTTTATGAACTCTTCTTTTTCGTCAGAAAAAACAACAACGACAGGAACATCTATAGCTTGTTGTTGTTCTTTAAAACATTCTTGTTTTCTTTGTTTGTTACTTTGTGTCTCAAGTTTGTCTCTAGTTTGTCTCAAGTTTGTCTCAATATCTGTCTCATCCTTCTTAATTATTAAGTTGTAAGTATCTAAGTGTGAGATAATTAATATTGATTTTCTGTGTCTCACTTCTTGCCTCAGAAATTGACATAAAATTAATTTCTTGATACCACGCTCTATTTCGTTCTTGGAAAAATCAGGGCTGCATAAATCCAATAATTTACGCAAAGGAATACAAAATTCCCCTGGCTGCAAGATTAATATTTGTCCAAAATCATCGAACGGAGTTTCATAATAAACCGCATGATCAAGTACTACCAAGAATATTTCTTTATGTGATGGTTTAAGAGATATCCACAAAGGATTTCTTAAAAGAGACCTAGGAATTCTAATATGACCGTTTGACATTTCACTCCAGTATTGCATTTAAGTTTGACTTAAAATATACTGAAGTGATAAAGTTTGACCGTTCTTATAAGTCTTTTTTATCCTTTCAGGATATTCTTACGGCCTTCTATCCCAAATAGAGGGCCTTTTTTATTACTATGCTAAAATTTAGTATGAGTTGAACATATCCCTACCGCTAATTTTTGGCCACTGAATTATTTTCTTTGTAATGTGAAATAGCGCTTGTAAGATAACAAGAGCCCACTTCAAACGAATCAACTTTAGAAAATGGCCTACCGCTGGAAATAAGGTTTACGTTAACTGCTGGTGTTAGAACTTGCTTTGTTCTCTTCATTTTTCTAATACATTTTTTAAACGATTTACCTAATTCCAATAATCTTTGCTTACGTAAATTCTTTTCGCTTAGAAATTGATCGTAAGTCACTAAACCATCGGTTTCTTTAACGATTTTTGCAGCTAATTTTAGCGAGGTAGTGGATCGTCCATTAACAATGGTACTCATATGTACTCTTGTCACTTTTAATCTACGCGCAAACCCCTGTATTGAGATACCCTGCTCAAACAGGTAATCTTTAAGTAACATATGTAAACTCCTTGTTTATGAGATGGAATATAGCATTTTTATGGAAATTACGCAATCGTAAAGAAAGGGGTTGCGTTAAATTATACGGTTTGGTAAAGTAATGGTATCAAAGCAAAGTCTCCTTGATAACCAGCTCCCCGAAGTTGGCAGGTTGTAGCGGTTTTGGTGTAACAATAGTGGTTTAAGTGTAACAATACCAAGTTTTAGTGTAACAATAATCAAAACCAAAGGTCGTAAAATGAAATATTATCTAGTAAGTTATCACATAGTAAATACAGGTGAAGATATGGATTTTTTAGTAAAAGGAGAATTCATTAATTATAAAGAAGCTTGGAAAGCAGGTAGTGAAAAATTAAAAGAATACTGTTCAAAATTTGAAGGTAAGGTTACGTGGACTACTAAAGAAGTAAAGGATATAACCGCAATAATATTAGAACATGACCAATCAAAGGCTTAAAATGAATAAATATTTAATGGAAAGTACTGGGTGGGTTTATGAAGCTGATTCAGAAGAAGAAGCAACTTTGATCTTTATAGATGAAGTTTGTGGAGCGAAAACCATTAAAGAATACAAAAGATATTGCAAAGATGTTCATGTCGATTCTGAAATAAATTGGATAGAATTGGAGGGTGAAAATGCCTTACACGGAATTAATCGCTAGAAATTATGAAATGTGGGTCGAGTGGATCGACCCCACTAAAACGTACAGCAAACAAATGTTTAAAAGAATGCCGGTGTCGGCCCTAATTATGATGATTGAATTGAAAAAAAGGAAGGGTTTAAAATGAAGGTTATAAAATTGGATGCCATATTAAAAGAATTTAACGGTGTGATGGATTTATACGAAGAATCAAACGAAGTATATCGCGTGTTAAAAAGAATGAAAAGGGTTATGGAAAATAACTATAGTTTAGAGGTGTCAGATGTCAATAATGATGCGTGATAGTGATTTGGAACAAATATACGGAAGCAGAAGGTATCAATATATGGCACAAGTAATAGACGAATGCTTTGACTTTGCAAATGAAATTGAAAAAAGAATATCATTATTAGACGCTGAAGATGAAGATACAGCGCAGATATTTGAGGAATTGTACAGTAAACTTAAACAAATTGCAAAAACCAACAAATAGGTTACAAAATGGATGAAGTTTTAACGGTTGAAGAAGTTAAAAAATATGTCTTAGAAATTGAAAATGAAGCCCATGATGATGAAGCGGCTCATTCATTAGAAGACAGACTTTATGAAAGGGTTTTAAAACATATTTCATTAGGAATATGTCAAGATCCAGTTTTATGCTGTGAAGAAGCTTTAAAGACTCAAAAAATAAATTTCGCAAGATGGTGTGCTTAATTTTTAACAAACAAAAAAGGATGAATAAAATGGATTTTTTACCTATAGACTACGTAGAACCAGCAGCCGCAGCAAACGGATACATGAAATTATTAGACGGAGATAATAAATTTCGTATTATGAGCCAGCCTCTACTAGGTTGGGAAGATTGGCTAAATAAGAAGCCGATAAGATTTGAAATGGATAAAAAACCCGATGCGCCAGTCGATGAGACCAAGCCGATTAAATTATTCTGGGCTATGATCGTATGGAATTACGCAGAAAAGAAAATCCAAATTCTTCAAATTACACAAGCGAGATTGCGTAAGGCACTTGCTGCGCTTTGTAAAGATGAAGATTGGGGTTCTCCTTACGGTTATGATATTAAGATTACGAAAGAAGGTAAAGGGATGGAAACGATTTATACCCTAAATCCTATACCACATAAAGCACTAAGTGCGGAGATTATTAAAGCATATGCGGATAAACCGATTTACTTGCCAGCTTTGATGAAATCACTTGATCCGTTTGCAAAGTATAAAGAGTGCACCCCAAGAGCGATATCGCAGCTGGTGTCAAAAGAAGAGGCTCCTGTAAAGCAGATTTACATTAGCGGTATCCAATTAGCGGATTTAGAGCACACGATTAAATTATGTAGCGATACATATGTTTCTAAGCTGTGGAAAAAGTTAAATGATATGAAGCCAAGCGTAATGGAGCTAAGTAAAATCCCATTAGAGATGTATGAGCCATTAAAATTGGCAATGTTAAAGCACACTAAAGAAATTAACGGCAATCTAACACCCGCTTAGGAGATTTATATGACAAAGCAAGAATTGATAGATCAAATCTCCGAACGGTATGGGGAGTGGTTAGATCCAAATGGGGAGGGACAAGTAGTCCCCTCCCTAATGGTTGATGTGATGGCGGGCCTTTTATTAAAGGAAATGGCACTTTCTGAACACTATAAAAAGGTATCTGAATCTTTACAATGTGTAGGGGCTCTTAACTCATGATCAGACTTTATCGAAAGCGTAGAATGTCAAATATGACAAAGGCATCTTTTTTAAGGAGACAGCTTAAAAAAATAAAAGAAAATGAACGAATGAGTTTACAATTTGGTAGAACCTTATTAAAAATAGTTTTTAATGCATGGAGTAAAAAATGAACGAAAAACAACACGATATATATTTTATAAAAGATGCATTGCATCATTATTATAGTTTGAGACAAATGGGTTTTATACATGGATATGCATGTGATATTTACAATCATATTAGTGATAAATCTTACGAAATGGGACTGGAGATAACGGCCAATGATGTGGTTGTTAAAAGGGGTGATGATGAAACTTAAACCTTGTCCCTTTTGCGGGAGTGATGAAGTTGAAATAACTTCAGAAATAATTTATACGGAAAGATTTTTAATACAATGTCAAAATTGTTGTAGTCAAGGTCCAGAAGAAAGAAAAAAAGAAATAGCAATTGAAAAATGGAACGAAAGGGTTGAATTATGATTCACCGATTCAAAATTAAAGCACGGTACATTTTTACAGGTGTAAGACAAAAAAGGAATTATAAATTCACTATTGACATAAATAAATTAAAGTGTTAAAGTTTACCTTTAACACAAAACATAAGGTAATATGAAGACGAAATTTGTATATCATTCAACTGTTTATTTTACAGAAAAAGCAAATGCCATGATTAATCGGATGGCAGCGGATGCACTGATTAAGACTAGTAAATTGGACAAGTCAAAATTGATTTGTGATTCGATTGAAGAAAAATACTTTAACACATATGGTAAACATGAAATCTAATGATGAAAAATTTCAATCTGACTGTGAATTAATCACAAAAGAAATTATGAATATTTTAGAATTAAAATTAATCACGAAATCACATCAACAGTTTTTACATATTTCCACAGCTTCCCTTTGTGATGTTATGGCTTTTATTTTAACAAATATGGTTAATATTCCAGATGATCATATAAGTGTGATAGTAAACGAAGAGTTAAAATACTATGTAAAATTTTATAGAGAGAATAAAAATGAAATTTAACGAAGAACAGATAGAAACCATGTGCACAGATTTAATGGAAAAGTTGTCAAAGGTTATAGGTCCGTTTTTAGATATGCAAAACGGTGTACAAACGGTTCTTTCCGTTTTTTCAACAATCCAAGCGATGGTTTTTGTCAATACATCACACGCATCCGATAAATTAATTTTGGCACTGGTCGAAGATATGATGAAAAATTCTTTAGAAGAAATACGTAAGTTAAAAAAAGAGCAGAAAAATGACAAATCAAGTTGAACAGTATGAATTAATACCTATGTCTGTAGAAGAAAAACAGGCACAGGAGATTAAAATATTAAAGGATGGGCTAGATAATCTCAGAAAAAGTTTCTTCGCCAGACATGTCGACCTATGCAGTATTGTTTCATCTTTACAAAAAGAAGTAGAAATTTTGAAAGATAAATTAAACCAATAAGGAGATTATGGATATTTTATCACACTTTTTAAGACCAGCACTTACGACATTCGTTATATATTTTGCGCATCGTTGGTACTCAAAAGCGGAAAGCTTTGGGTTTTATGCTGTCATATATTTGGTATTTTTTGCCCTAAGCTTTATGTCTTTCTCTAATTTATCAGCAAATGAAGAAGTGTATTTTACTGAAGCACAAATAGAGCAATTTGATGCGCAATTTGCAGAGATTGAAAAATCAATTGAAGTAATGAACGATATGCAAGTGCCCTACCATTATCTCCCTTATAAAAACCTAATGACACAGGGTGATAAAGACTACTGCACATCTATGATTACATATCATATGCAAAAAGGTAGAGACGCATATAATTTAGCACATAAATATAGCCTAATGACTCCAAACTACACAATGATGCAATTATGTGATGAAATATTTAAAGGGGCTTTAGCAGCCGTTATTGGAAGCCGTGGAAGCCCTGCTCAATTTGCCGTTATTGCTGTAAGTGAAGCTCTAATGTCTTATGGTATGAATGTATATAGCAATTGGAAAAGTATTGATGCGTTATTAGTTCATTCTGAGCAGCATTTCGGACAAGCGGCAGAATATCAAAGGCAATTAAAATATGGGTAATATAATGAGTAGTGAATGCGATAATTATAAAAAATGTTTAACCAGTATTGCAAAAATATTAGACAACGTTAAATATGAATTAACTGCACGTGAATATACGTTAAACGAAGATGAAATGGCATCTATTTTTTATTGTAGAGATGTAGCACAAATTGCTTTGATGAATTGGGAAAACAGATGAAAAATTTTTCAATGACTTTATATTTTTCAAATGGAAAAACTATGATACTAACATATAGTGAAGATTCACTTTTAAAACAAATTGAAGTACTTAAAAAAGGTTGGGATCATTGTTATATTGTATGTGAAGAGTATGGGGTAAATTTTTCATTAGTAACTCATTATGAAGTAAAGGAAATATAATGAAACCGATATTTTTACTTTTACTAGTGCTGATGACTTCGTGTTATTCAAATGGTGATACTTACATGGAAAATCATGCCTATTTTGTTAAGTTTAATGGACATACATATATAAATTTTTGTAGATATAAAGCTACTAATGTAATACATGACCCCGACTGCCCGTGCCAAAGGAAGGATTAATGACTTGGATTAGCGTATATGAAAGGTGGCCCAATAGCGAAAAAAAATATTATAAATGTCTGTGTGCAGGCGTAAAAAAACCGTGGATCGTTAAATGTAAATTTAAAAAAGAAGTCAATAAAAGTACAGAATATTCATCTGCACATTTTATTCATAAGCGTAGATTACCAATTGTGTATTTTTGGATGGAAAAATAGTATACATTGCTTAAATGACCAAAATAAACAAAGTACACTTGCAAATGTCAAAATGTCCTAATGAATGGATTGATGTAAAAGAAAAATTACCCGATCAATATACACAAGGAATCATAAAAGTAAAAAGGGAAAATGGCGATATTGTTAACTCATATTTTCATAAAGATCAAATGTTATGGCTGACTTATTACTCAGACCATAAAATATCCCATTTTCAACAGCATGACAATTTAAAATGGTTATATGATGTTACACATTGGAAAGATTTAAAGGATTAATATGACACCTGAAGAACGTGAAGAATTTATTAAAATGAATGAAAAATTAACTAGATTAGATCCTATATTGGAAGATAAAAAATTTCGTAAAAGATTTAATAAATTACAGGATAAATTATCTCCTGAACAAAATCTTTTAATATCAATGTCATCATTATTAAATGAATGTGTAAATCTTTTTGGTGCTGAAAATACAATTAAGGCTTTTTCAGATACTGCTAAAAATTTAAGATTTTGAAATTACGCAACAGCTTGTTTCGTAATTTATGTATTAAATAGCTTTAACGGGTATTGTTACCTTTGGTGATACAACTGCATCCGTTTTTTGTGTATCGTCAATCGTATCAGTTGCAGTGCCTTCTGTATGGGCCATGGAAATATTAAACGAGCATGAACTCAATAACAATAATAATGGTAGGTATCTCATGCAGCACTCCCTTTATCTTTGTTCTAGTTTCTCTATACGTGCACTTAATCGCTGAATTTCTTTAAGTAATAATGCTGGCATATAATGATATGCAACAGAATCAGGCTCACCTTTTTCGTTATAAATACATAAATCAGGAAATTGCTTATCAACTTCTTCAGCAATAAAACCAAAACATTTATTTTTAGGAAGTTTTTTATATTCAAACTCAACGGGACTTAAATCAAGAATTGATGTTTCAATCGGTTTGACATTCTGCTTATATTTTATTGATGATACTACAGTTCCCAAAAGTCCAGTTGCATCACATAAAACAGCAGCACCCACAACTGTTGCGCCTGATATACCAGCTATTAAGCAACTTGTTTGTGTGCCAGTTGTGCCAATAGTTATTACACCAGCATCGGCAACAACGCCTAAACTACCGATACAAATGTTGTTATTTTCGGAAGATACATAGTTATTACCTGAATTATATCCTATAATAATACTATTACTACCTGTTAAAATTCCTGCACCACCACCGCAAGAAGTCCCAAAAAACGTATTTTGATCGCCTGTCGTTTGGTAAAATCCTGCATTTGCACCGATAAAAATATTTGAAATTCCTGCGCCTACATAATTAGTAGCTACTGAATAACCAATCCAAATATTATTTCCACCTGTTGTGGTGTTTCTAGCTGCATATGCACCAATACCGATATCTGCACCACTTAATAAAGCGGGTAAGGCACTAATACCCAATGCAATAGCATTTGCGCCAGAATATGAAAATAAAGCGGATCCACCGATGGCGATTGCATTACCAGCAGGGTCAGCTTGATTTAATGTTGATCCGCCTATTGCTATATTATGACTTCCAGTTGCAACTTGAGCGCCTGCACCTGTTCCGATAGCTATATTATCTATGCCTGTTGAAATCGCACCTAATGCCCCATGACCCGCAGCAAAATTATTCGCATTAACTACGGCTGGATTGCCACTTCCATATCCAAAAAAATAGTTAAAATTAGAATCTCCATAAGCAGGAATTATACTATCTTTTATTAATTTTCCAGTTGTTCCGTCAAATACAGCAATATCCCCACTTACAGCAGAAGCAGGGCCGAAAACATCACCAGCAGCGGCAGGGGCAGCCCAAACAGGATCAGATCCTGTTACACCTGTTAAAACCTCTCCAGTTGCTCCAATAGCCAATTTTGTTATTGTTGCACTACCTGCACCAACTAATACAGCATGATTTGTTAAACCTGTTAACTGAGTTGTAAGAGTGCTTCCACTTCCCGCAATAGTAATTGATCCAGTGCCTAGAGTATTAAAATTGTTAGCTGTTGGAGAAAGTGAACCGCCTGTGTTACCAGTCAAATGCTCTACAGCTGCA
>QGNH01000455.1_pt1 | contig 36811 bp, 64 predicted proteins | sample 1735481 | NCBI WGS metagenome assembly QGNH01 (sample SAMN09239004, study PRJNA386568) | Viral metagenome, whole genome shotgun sequencing project. | reverse complement strand
ACTGTCGCATACAAAATTTAGCAAAGAAATGGCAGGCTTGATTTGTCGAAAAGTAGCAACCACTACTGATGGTCTTAGAAAGATATGTGCGCGTTCACCTGAAATACCTCATCCAGACACTATTAGAGAATGGAGGCTTGATTTTCCTGAATTTTCCGCCCAATACGCCGATGCAAAAAGATTACAAGCTGATTTATTGGCAGAAGAGATACTTGATATATCTGACGACGATTCACAAGATGAAATAATTGATGCTAACGGGAACGTTAAAATCAATTCAGAATACGTTCAGCGCTCCAGATTAAGAGTGGATAGCAGAAAGTGGATAGCTGCAAAGCTCATGCCTAAAGTATATGGTGATAAAATTCAAAACGAAGTTGTAATGAGAAGCCCTGAAGATGTGTTAAAGGAACTGACACTACTAAATGAACCTCAACGAATTTCAACTACAAGTCCATAAAAAGCTTAAAGAAGACTTTGAGCATTTTGCCTATAAATGTCTGAAGATAAGGACAAAGGATGGTGACGTCACACCATTTTTATTGAATAAGGCCCAAAAGCATATTCACCTAAAGCTTGAGATGCAAAAAGGGGAGACGGGTAAAGTACGTGCGCTTATACTTAAAGGGCGTCAGCAAGGATGCTCTACATTAGTTGGTGGTAGATTTTATCATAAGACAACGCATAACTTTGGAACACAGTGTTTTATTCTGACGCATGCTTTAGATGCCACGAACAATCTATTTAAAATGGCACAACGCTTTTATAAGAACACGCCTGTATCTATACAACCTTCTATATCAACAAACAATAGCAAAGAGCTTATTTTCGGCAAGCTAGACAGCGGATATAAAATAGGAACGGCAGAAAATAAAGAAGTAGGACGATCAAGTACTATACAGCTATTCCATGGTTCTGAATGTGCCTTTTGGTCTAATGCTACAGAGCATGCTAAGGGCATATTCCAAGCGGTGCCTGATGTTCCCGGTACTGAAATTATATTAGAATCAACCGCTAACGGCGTAGGGAACTTCTTTCACCAGAAATGGCAGGATGCAGAAGCCGGTATATCTGATTTTATTGCAATCTTTGTGCCCTGGTTTTGGCAAGATGAATATGCAAAAAGCCTACCCGTGGAATTTTCCTTAACCCCCGAAGAGACGGATTTAAAAGAATTGTACGGCCTATCAGATGAACAGATATTCTGGCGTCGCCATAAGATTATAGACCTGTCCATAAATGGTCAGAATGGCTTAAAAGCATTTATGCAGGAATACCCAAATAACCCCAATGAGGCATTCCAGATAACGGGTGAAGATACCTATATCCCCTCTGATATTGTCATGAAGGCAAGAAAAGCATGCGATGTAGAGGGAGTTTCACAAGTAGTAGTGGGTTGTGACCCAGCCAGATTCGGGGATGATCGAACTTCCATAATATTCAGACAAGGAAGAAAGGCTTATAACTTACAATCATATTCTAAAAAGGATACTATGGAAGTAGCAGGTATTGTTCACACCATTATTATTGAGCATCACCCAGCTAAGGTCTTTGTAGATGTAGGCGGTCTGGGGGCGGGTGTGGTCGATAGACTCAACGAGCTAGGTCACTCCAATATTGTAGTCGCTGTGAATGCCGGGAGCTCTGCATTAGATTCTCAGAGGTACTACAATAAAAGAGCAGAGATGTGGGCGCTATGCGCCGAATGGCTGAACGATGAACCTTGCAGCATCCCAGACTCTGACTCTCTCCATTCAGACTTGTGTGGGGTTCGCTATAGATTTGATAGCAACTCTCGCCTTATCATGGAGAAGAAAGAGGAAATGAAAAAACGTGGTATACGCTCATCGGATGAAGCTGACGCCTTGTGTTTAACATTTGCTCTACCCAGCTCAGCGTATGTTGCTAATGACCAGACATCGGCAGTTGTAAAAGGATTTATGGACGACTTTAGAGGAAAGCAAGCAGCTTTCAAAAAATCATGGAGATAGATAATGCAGGATGCGTCAGTAAAATATAAGGATATGCTAAAGCCTATCAAAAAGAATATCCAAGCAAGCCATGCATACTTTCAGAGAAATAATAGAAGATTTCATGAGTTCATGAAATTTGTATTTGACACATCATTAACCTCTGATGATATCTCAAAGCTTACCACTCTCTTAAAGCCAACTATTGAATGTAATATCTTAGAGTCTATGATATCCCGGCTCATAGAAGAGTTCGCAGCCCAAGAGCCTAGTATTACGGCGCGCGCTGAAGATGGAATGAGAGTTGAAGATATTACCCCAGAATTTAATCAATTACTTGATGTCATATCAAATCACTTAAGACATATATTTAGAGACTCTAACCATGATGCTGTGGGAAAAAAGATTATACGCGATATGTTAGGGGGTGGATATTCTGTTGCACGCATCTATACTGATTATGTAAACGAAATGTCATTTGAGCAAAATATCAGATGGGAAAAGGTATTTGATTCAACGCTAACGGGTTTTGACCCATTAGCGCGTGAGTCACATAAAGGGGATGGCGCTTACTGTTTTGAGCTATACCCGCGTACACAAGAAGAGTTCGAGGAAGAATACGGCAAGGATGCCACTAAAGGGTTTAAATTCAGTGGAGACGGATCTCTACAAGGATTTAGATGGTCTTACCTTTCGCAACAACAAAAGATAGTATTAGTTGCAGATTATTATCTGAAAGTTAGAAAGAAAGAAAAAGTAGTAAAGCTTTCCAATGGTCATGTGGTATTGAAGAAGCACTATAAGCGCTTTATGGAAATGTGGAATGAACAGAGATTCATAGAGCAAGCGCCTATCATCATCGAAGAACGAAATACGATGATTGAAACCATAGAACGATACCAGATATGTGAAGACCGCGTACTTAGGCATGAAAAGACCCCATATAAATTCTTACCACTAGTTTTCTTTGATGGGAACAGTGCCTATATTCAAGAATTAGCAGATGGCGCAACCTATCAAATGACTCGCCCGGTTGTATATCAGGCAAAAGGGGTTCAAAAGCTTAAGAACTTCGCTGTGCAAACCATTGGTGCTGAAATAGAAAACATGGTCATGCATAAGTTTATATTAAGCGTAGAGTCTATACCAAAAGGCTACGAAGATGCATATAAGAACGTGCAGCTTCCTTCCAATATTATTTACAACGCCTATTATAAAGAAGATCCAAATAAGCCTCTGGAGCCCCCCAGGGAAGTTCAAAGAACACAGACGCCGGCTATTGTAGAAAATATATTCATGGGTACAGATCAAGCTGCTCAAACCATATTGGGTAATTACGATAATTTACCGCAAAATAATGCACAAGACTTATCGGGCAAAGCCATTATGCAAGGCGCTATGCGTTCGAGCTCATCTGCTAGCCCTTACCTTCTTGGATATATAGATGGTCTTAACCGTGTAGCACAGATTGTTTGTGATTTAATACCTAAGTTTTATAAAACGCCTAGGAGCTTGCCTGTGATAGGGCCTGATGGTAAGCGTTCCTATCAGATAATTAATCATCCTGGTAATGAGGATTCAATAGATATTTACTATGATCCGAATGGTCTTCAAGTTAAAATAGAAGCTGGCGTAAGCAATGAGACTCAAAAGCAAATAGCCATGGAACAAATCATAAGATTAAGCTCTGCTATTCCTGAATTCGGTAACTTCATTAATACCATGGGACTTGAAACAATCCTTGATAACCTTGACATAAGAGGTATTGAGAAGATGAAGGAACAAGCCGGCGTTTATATGAAGATGAAACAAGAAGAGATGGAGAATCAGAAGGGTGACCCAATGGTTGAAGTTGCTATGCAACAACTTGAAATACAAAAGACTCAAGGTGAAATGTCAGCACAAATTGAGGCTGAAAAAGTTAAGCTCAAGGCTGAAAAGGATGAAGGGGATTTAGCAATTCAAGGCGCTAAGGTGGCTAATGAGAAGCAAAAGACAGATATTAAGTTTATGGAAGTCATGCTAAAAGCAAAAGTGATGGAACAAGAACTTGATATGGAGCAAGAACGCATCGATAGTGAAAATGCTAGAACTGCGGTAGAATCGGCCTTAGAGATTGCAAAACATCATCATGGTTCAACTATGGATGTCGCAAAGCATATGCATGATTCTGAAGTTGCAAAGGTTGCTAGGGAAACGAAAACGATTAAGACATAGAGAGAGTAATATAAATTGGAAATTAACGAACTTTTGATAAATTTACCCAAAAATTTTGAAGATATGCCAGATATTTTTAAAAAATTCATTACTATATCTGTTGAAATAGATTCTGATGGTGAAAAAATACACGTTAAGTATGAAAATGTAGAAAATAATGTTTCAGCCTCATCCGGTTTTTTGCTTTCAAGTGAGATGGATTGGGATAAAATAAAACAATTTATAGATACTATATGTATAGAACTATTTTTTATTGTATTTAGTAAACAAAAAGGAGTGACTTAATGGCTAAACTATCTGCAAGAGCTAGAAAAGCTTTAAATAAAATTATAAACAGTGATTCTAGGTGTATCAAAATTGGTACTATAGTAAGTTTAGATAGCGGTGTAACATGGCTTTCTGTAGATGATAAGGACTCACCTGTTTTAATGAGGAGATTTTAATGGCCAAATTAACAACCAAAAAGAGAAACGCATTGCCCAAATCAGATTTTGTGGGACCCGGCAGAAGCTACCCCGTTAACGATAAGAGTCATGCAGCAAATGCAAAAGCCAGAGCCTCTCAAATGGAGAGCGCCGGCAAGATTTCATCGGCTGAAAAGGCTAAGATTTATACTAAGGCGAATAAAGTCTTAGGAAAAGGAAAGAAAAAGGTTGTAACACGTACAGAAAAAGCTTAGGGGAAAATGAATGGCTAATGTAAACATAGACAAAGACCGGTCAAAGCCTAAGAAGGACAAGCCCGGAAAAGACAACAGGAAGCTATCCTTAAAAGATATGGATAAGCTACAGAAGGGTAAACCCGTAGATGATGCAGGTTCAAAGGCTAAGCTTGAAATGAACACAAAGGTACCTCAAGGTAAGTCTAGGTCAGGTATTGGGGAACACATGAACAAAGCAATGAGGAATAGAAATGAAAAAGCTAAATGATGCACAAAGAAAGAAATTGGCAGCCGAAGGTAAAATCTTTCCCGAAGGACAAACAGGTTCTATGAATGGAAAGAAAGTAAAAGCTAAGAAGCCCAGAAAATCAAAGTAAGATTTGCTTGCAGATACATAAATGTGAGTATATAGTTAAGATATAACGGACTAGCACGTTCAAATGCTAGGTTTCACTTGATACCAAAGGATTTGGTATGGCCACTACACCTAAGTAGGATTTTACCGTCGCACGGGGAATAGCGGATTTATGGAAGAAGAAGCATTGGGTGCCATTGATACGCCTGTTGACGTTCAACAAGAAAAAATGTTGACGGCATCACAGGTAAATGAAATTGTTAAACGGGAAAAAGCCAAAGCCGCTCAAAATGCGCGTGCTGAAACTGAAGCTCGTCTTGCGCAACAGATGGGTTCGGTTAATCTGAACTCAGGATTCGATCCGGCAGCTATGAAAGAAGAGCTCGGGAAAGAAATCTACGGTAAGTTTATGCAAGACTTACAAGAGCATCAGGAAAAGACGCAGCATAATGAACAGCAAAAACATCTTAAAGGTATTGCTGATAAGTATTATCTAAAGATGGGTAAAGGTTCGCAATTATTTGAAGATTTCAATGAAATCCTAGGTGATTTTGAACCAGATAAGTTTCCCGAAACAGTTATGCTCGCAGCAGAGATGGAACATACGCCAGAAATCATGTATGAACTGGCAAATAATCCATCTAAATTGCAAGAGATCGAATTCTTAGCGCAACGTTCTCCAAGACTTGCGGCTAAGCAGCTTGAAAAACTGCAAAGCTCTATAGGAAAGAATCTCGAAGCAAAAGCAAATGTTGCAAGCGCGCCGGCCCCTCTTTCTCGCCTTAAATCTAGTTCTGTCGGTGCTGACACTGGCAAAATGTCGATGCGAGATTTGAAGAAGGCATCTTATTTAAGAGGCTAATCGCAAGACTTTCGGTGTCGCACTAGTTATTAACGAATTAGTGTGGAGAAATTCTATGGCGGTACCAGCCAATATTTTACAACAGGTTATTACCTATCAACGTTCTGCTTTAGCTTTTTTGCAAAACATGAACTGTTTTGTATCAACTGCAAATACTCGTTTCAAAGATTTCGAAAATATGACGGCAAATTTAGGCGACACGGTTTCTTTCGATTTGCCGCCTCGTATGACTACTACTGCTTCATTGGTGGCTGCATTCCAGCCGGCTGATCAGCGTGTACAAGTATTAACATGCCGTAACCCAGTCTCTGTTTCTTATGAATTCACAGCACAACAATTTATTTTTAATGCTGAAGTTTATATGGAACGATGGGGAGCTGCAGCTACACGTGAAATTGGCGCTGTAATTGAAGCCGATATAGCAACCTTAGCTGTAACAGGAACATATCGTTTCTTCGGTGATGGTGTTAACCCTATCAATAGCTTTACTCAGCTTGCACAAGGCTTAGCGCTATTTAGAAACTTTGGTTCAGTTTTGAATCAACGTGCTAAAGGTTATTTATCCGATATCGCTATCCCTCAAATCATTGGTTCAGGCTTAAATCAATTTGCGCAAAAGCGTAATGATGAAATTGCTATGAGCTGGGAGGTGGGTGAATTCGATAATTGTGAATGGTATCGTTCAAATCTATTACCAATTCACATTGCAGGCTCTGAAGGTCAAAACGGAAGCACATTGACCGTTGTATCATTTACAACAAACGGAGACCAGGGCGCTATAGACAGTATTACTTTCAGTGGTACTTTTGCAGCGAATGACCCTAACTCTGTATTGCAGTATGACAAGTTCCAGTTCAATGACGGAGTTGCTGGGTTGTCAAATCTTCGCTTCCGCACCTTTGTGGGGCATATTGTCTCGGCCAGCCCTGTGCAATTTGCAGCAAATTCAAATGCGACGTCTTCAGGAGGAAACCAGGTCACCGTGTTCGTGAATCCGGGTCTTCAATCATTACCAACAAACAATCAGAACCTTTCATCCGCTATTCAAGTGGGTATGCAGGTTTCTGTGTTGCCATCCCATAGAGCAGGCTTGATTACCTCGGGTGATCCGATGTTTATCGCAATGCCTCAATTACCAGACCAAAGTCCGTTCTATACCGGAAACGAATACGATGCCGATACTGGCGTTTCAATTCGTATGACGTATGGTGCGCAGTTTGGACAAAATGCTATGGGTATGGTGCACGATGCTATATGGGGCAAGACACTTGTTCCTGAGTATGCAATCTCGGTTATTTTCCCACTTTAATTAACATGTGGGGTGTAAAAGCCCCACTTAATAGAGGATAAATTTATGGCTCTTTTACCTAATACACCTGTCGTTAATCAAGGATTGTTATATATTAACGGTCTTCAGTTACTATGGGTTGACGCAACGCACCTGCTCATAGGAACAGGAAAAGCTAGAGATAGTACCGATATCAATGATATTGATGTTAATACTTCTGTCACAATTAATGCCGCTGTTCGTGGTCTTAATGGTTTGGATGTGGGTGCAGCCGGTGCTCTTGCTTTTAACACATTATATTCAGTATATGTTGTTGGAAGCTCAAACTATAACGACCCAACGGCGCCACAATATCTTGCAGGAGGAGGATTGCTTTCATTAGCAACAAACGCAGCTCCTACATTACCTGGCAATTACGACATGTATAGAAGAATTGGTACTGTATTAACAGATGGCGCCGGTAATATTCTTGCATTCGAACAAGTTGGAACAGGTGGCGCAAGACGTATGTGGTACGATGCTGCCCAAGCTGCTTTAACTGCCGGTGTATCCGCAACTTATGTTGCCGTTCCCTTAGGTGCTTCAGTGCCTGTACAAAGCACAGAAGTCACACTTAATTTTGCATATACACCCACTGCTGCAGGTAATCTATCGAACCTAAGGCATACAGGGTCCGCAAATGCGAATGGTAATGTGATTATCAGTGGAGCTGTTGCAGCTGTTGTACAGGAAGTTCAAGTGGTTTGTCCTTGTTCGCTAGTAGCAGGTGTTCCTAACATCGATTATAAGACTGTTGGTTCCTTAACACTTACTGTTGCTGCTTACCTTGACCAACTATAAGGGGTTAAATTATGGCTTATCCCGCTGTCCAGCTGATATCTGAAGCATTCTATGTCTCAGGCATAGTATCTCGGGAATTTCAAACGGTGGCGGGAGACCAAGTTAATACAGGTCTTATAGTTCTAAATGAAATATTAACTGATTCCGTAGTTGATATTGGTAAAATTCCATATTTTACATCTAAATACTCCTTTAATGCAGTAGCAGGACAAGAACAATATTTTATTCCTGGTATGGCACAAATGGAAACGCTTACATTCTATATAGATAGCGTTCGTTTCCAGATGCAAAAAGACCAGAGAGATTATTATTTTGGTCGCGGGAGAGCAGAAAATACCTCTGCATTGCCTTTTGAATGGCATACTGAATTAACGTTAGGCGGTATTAATCTATTTTTATATTTCTTTCCTGATCAGAACTTTCCAATGGTGGCCACTGGCCTATTTTCATTAAATACGGTTACTCTTTATCAAGATTTATTAGGCTCAAACGTTAGTGCAAATCTTGGAATATTCTCAGTAACCGGTGCGGGAACCATTGGACCTAATCAGCTAATTGTTAATAATGTAGATTTGGCCGGCACATACCCAACTCAGCTTGCACTAATTAACTATATAAATACGGGCGTAATACCTAATGTTACCGCCTCTACGATTGGAACAGAATTTGTTTTAACCGGACCTCCAAGCTCAATGATTGTAATATCAACTATCGGAACGGCTCCATTCGTAAATAATATTACCTTTTCAAATTTTAGCTTAATTAATGGACCCTATAATCAAAACTTTCGGTCAACGGCCTTCGATCAGTTCTATATTAATTACTTGAAGTATGCTTTAGCTGAAAGATTATGCACTAATTATAACTTTATAGTGCCCCCCAATGTTGAAAAACAATTACTTCGATATGACCAGCTTATTGAGAAAAGGGCGAGCGCTATAGATATGAGCATGTACAAAGTTTCAACGATGAGCGGTCAAAACTCTGTCAATTACGGGCAGGTGAACTTTGGGAAAGGATGGACAGCTGCTTAACTAGGGTAATAGGATAAAATGAGAGAGACTCCCAATTCCAGAAAAGAAGCTGTAAAGGTCGTGGGTGGATCTAATTTTTCACGTTATCAAAAAATAAGCTCTGAAAAAACAATTAACATGTTTATTACCGATAACTGGTTAGTAAATACCGCGGGATATGTTAGACTAATTGAACTTCTTGCCTCGGGAAGTGGGCGCGGAGCGCACGTAAGCATTCGAGGTAATATATTAATAGTTGTTATCAATGCTTCAGTATATTCTATAGATGCAAATCTAACAGTAACCCTTGTAGGCATGCTTTCAACTCAAACGGGTGAAGTATTTATAGATGAAAACTTAAATTCGCAGATAGGGATAGTCGATGGCCTTAATTTATATATCTATAATTATAGTTTACCTCCTGCTATTACTATACAAACGGGGTTAGGAACTTTAATCCCAAATTTCATTGAATACCATAACACATTTTTTCTAATCGGAAATGCGAATCGTACTACGAATGGCGCAGCTTGGTACGTATATCAATTTTCTACAGATACTACTGTTACTCAATTCGCACAACTTGCTCTACAGACAAAGCCTGATTATGCACAGGCAGTTGTGCGTTTGCCAGGTCAAGGTAATAACGTGCTTGTACTGGGAACTGCAGTGGGTGAAATCTGGACTCAGGTACCAGGACTAGAAGTATATCGCCGTAACTCAACAATAAATATCGATTATGGTGTTGCATCAATTTCTACTATTGCACGCTCTGATAAGTATGTAGCATGGCTTGGTATAAACGAATCCAATGCTCCCGTTATTATGGTTTATTCTGGACAAGGTGCTAAGCCTATTTCGACAGATGGTATAGACTATCAGTTATCACAAATAAAGTTCCCAGGGCAGTCTACAGCGATGCTTTATAGGCAAGATGGGCATTTGTTTTACCAATTAACCTTTTTCAATCCAGTAGATAATCTGACGATTCTATATGATTTCGATACGGAAACATTTTTTAATCTTGCAGACTTTCAATTAAACTATCATCCAGCGCGTGACTTTGTTTATTTTAATGGAAATACTTATTTCATTTCATTGAATAATGCATCGCTTTATCAATCATCAACAAACTATACAACCTATAATGAAAACCTGCCTTCAGCTCTAGTTCAAGACCCAGATATCGACCATGAAATACAGCGTATAAGAATCTGTAATACGATTTCAGCTGAGGGTGGAGTTCAATTCCGTGTAAATTCATTCTACATGGTTATTGAGCAAGGATATGATATAAATATTTCAGGAGCCTCATTATTGAACAATGAAAATTTATTGATAACAGAAGATTTATTTGCGCCTCCTGATGATGTGATTATCACTGAAGGTGGCATACCTATAGGAGATGAATCAAGTGGAGCAGGTATCGGCATGGGTGATTTGCCTCCCCCCTATATTCCCAGGGTGGATTGTAGCATTTCTAGGGACGGCGGTGTTACTTGGTCTAATACGGTTTCAAGACCCTTAAACCCTATTGGATTTAGGCAGAATATAATGGATTGGGAAAATATGGGAATTGCGAATTACTTTACCATTAAGCTAAGGTTTTGGGGAACTTCCCGATTTGTTGTGTACAACGGCTTTGTGGAGGTTTTCTAATGAAAATACCTACTTATGTTCAGCAGGAAAATCAAGAAAATTATCATGAAGAGTTAAACCAAACTATAAACGATAACTTTTCTGATAATGGATGGACAGGGCCTCCATCATTAACCACGGCACAGATTACTCAATTGGTTACAGGGCCTCCAGCATTACCGGTTCCTACATTTTGGTACAACTCAACTCTGGACAAGCTGCAATTTTTAGGCGCGCTGGGTGTCCAGACAATAACGAGCGTTTAAGGAGAATATATTATGGCAGCATGGATGATACCGGCGGCCCTTGCAGGCGCACAGTTTCTTGGTAATAGAAGTTCAAGTAGATCTGCACAGAGAGAAAATAGACGAGGCGTAAATGAATCTCGTGGTTACCTCAATCAAATTGAACCAATGGCACGCAATACTCTATCGCCTTATGTGCAAGGTGGACAGGAGGCAGAACGTAATTTGCCCGGAATGTACCAGGGCATGTATGACGAATATGCTAATAATGAGACGCCTGAACAATATGGCGAGATGTCTGGCGACCCCATGGAGTTTATAAATAACATAATGCGAGGATATACCCCATCTGAAGGATATAAGTACAAAGAAAAGCGTATGACCGATGCAGCAAGAGCTACTGGGGCTGCAGGAGGATTTGCGGGCACTGAATTAGACAGAGAAAGTCAGGCTGATATGATTAGGGGTTTACTTGGTGGTGATATGCAAGAATTCCTAAATAATGTGATGGGCGCGCAAAAATATGGATTAGAGGGCGGCGAGCGTTATAACGAAAGAAATATGCTAGGGAAAGAGCGTGCAAGAGCACTAGGAGCTGAAAGTCAAGAAAATAGAGCTAATAGAGGCTTTATGGCAGGAACAGATTTAGCCAATATATTGGGCAGCACTTTAGGGGCAAATGCTGATCTTAGTAACTGGGGTAATAGGCAATCCCAATCTATTAGGGGAGAGGCAAATAAAAATAACATGGATATGTTTGGAAAAATGATGCGCATGTATCAAAGCGGAGCATTTAAAAATATGGGCGGCGGAGCTGGGAGATAATATATGCCAATAACACTACCGAATTTTTCTGCTAATCAGCCACAAAAGGGTCTCGTTTCTGACCTTAGTACGGCTCTTTCCGCATACATGGCCCAGAAGCAGGAAGATCTTAAGAATGAAGGTCAACAATATGAAAATATGTACACTAAAGCGAAGGGTGAAAAAGCACCTGAATTTGTAGAAAGTGAGATTCAGCGAAATAAGAATCTTGCTTTAATGGAGGCTTTGAAAATTGCTCATGAATCCAAATATGGCCCACTCCAAGCGCAAGCAGATTTAGAAGCGCAACAAGCATTAACTAGACATAGAAATGCTGAGGCACAATATGCAGGAAAAACAACAACACAGAAAGACTTGGCTGCAGCATTTGGCGAAGGAACTCCTGAATATAACAATGCTCTCAAGAAAAGTTATAATGTTCTAGAACAAGGTGGAAATGAAATTGGTGTTCCTTATGAACAGCTTCAAGCTCATGAGAGAACCCATGCCACCAAATCAATGGAGTCAGATTTAAAAAGAGCAGATAGTCAAGTTGCATCTTATAAAAAATTAAAATCTCTGAAAGATATACAATTAAAACATCCTGACATGTCTACAGATTTTTCAGTAGCAATAATGAATCCGGATAAAAAAGCTGGAATATTAGAAGCTATGAAAAGGAAATATTTAGTTAATAAAGGAAAGCTTGCAGCAATTGAGAAATTTGAAAAATTAACTGCTGACCTAGTTGCGACCGGTGGAGAAGCAATGGGAGGTGGACAAAGGTTTACAGATAAACTTCAAGAGTTATACAAAGCAAGAAAGCCTGATGCTAGAAATACGCCTGAGGCTAATCTTTTCGTAATTGATAACCTAATGAATGAAATGCTTCCTGGTTTTTCATATGGCAAAGACCTTAGACATGGGTTGAAAAATAGAATAAAAATAATACCTGATGATGAAAAGTATAGAGAATTATCCCTACAGGAAATGGAAAGACCTAACAAAACTTCAAGCGTTGATATTCAAGGTCAGAAATATGGAGTAACACCTGAAATTGCAGATAAGGCATCGGCTCTAAGACGTGAGCAAGAGCCTTCAGAAGAAGATATAACCTATACGATGGGGAAATATGGGCTTTCCCGCGAAGAAGTTCTTAATAGAATTAGACAACAGAGTGGGAGATAATATGCCAAGAGATCTGTTTGAAGATATAGGAGATAGCCCAAATAAAGGACAGGGCAGAGATCTGTTTGAAGACCTTGATAGACCTATTCCCGGAAATGAAGATAATGACAATTCATATATGAATCGAATTGCTACGTCTTTAAATGAAAATATACCAGGTCTTGGAAAGTTTGCTGAAACCGTCAATCCATACTTTCAAGGTTTTCACGATACCATGAAAAATGATGTAGTTCCTTTGGCCGCACATGCCGCAGAAGGGCTTCTAAACGTTCCTATATCTGCAGCAAATATACTCCCTGGGGTAAATGTACCACATCTTGATTATGCTAAATATACACATCCTGGTAGGGAAGCTTCTATTCCTGAACATATTGCAGAATTTGCTGGAGGCATAGGACCATATGGAAAGGCTATTCAAGCAGTAGGAAAGGGATCGCAATTTTTAGGCAAAGCGCTTCCAGCCGCGAAAAATATTCTTGGTGACTCTAAGTTTGCTAAATATTTTACAGACATTATGAAACATACTGGTTCTGCCGGTGGGGCCGGCTATCTTTTAGGTGAAAGTAAAGGTGAAGAAGGGGATTATCTTGGGTCTGGCAGATTAACAGCGGGAGCGTTAGGCTCTGTATTTGGTGCTGGCTCAGGAACGATAAAGGCCGCCAAGAACTACTTTAAAAGCATCAGTCCTGATAATATTGTCGGTAATGTATTAAAGAAAAGAGATGACCTGTATAAAGCCGCTGAAAAAACTTACAATAAAGTTAATACAGCCGCTGATAATGGAGCACTTCCTGTAAAAATTCCAAAAAAAATACAATTAGATAACCCAAGTCTATCTACTAACAAGATGTCTAAATATCTTACAGAAAATGAAAGATCTATCGTTAAAGAATTATCAAAAAAAGGAGATTATGAATCAGCTCATAAACTTCAAACAATCTTAAGAGAGGCTTCATCAAGATATCCAAAAAATTCAACTGTTCATCGACAAGCTAGAAATGTTATAGATAAAACTAGAGATAAACTTGTTAAATCTATAGAAAAGTCTTTAAAAAAGAAAGGTGGAAGTGAACTAGCGAATGATTACAAGTTAGCAAGCAAAGAATATACGGACTACAAGGAATATGATACCAAACCTTTTAAAGATTATTTATTCGGGGGAACCAAGAAAAAGGGAAGCCTGACAAAAGAAAGATTCATAGAAGCTTTGAAAAATAATAGAGAGTTTGAAAAAAATCAATTGAAAAAATTCCCAGAAATAGGCGAAAGAGACATTGTTCATAAATACGGGCCAGCTATAGGTAAAGTCCTTGGTATAGGGGGAATAGCTGCAACTGCGCCCAGTATAGTTAAATATTTATTCAGCAAGGATGAAAAATAAATTAATGGATATTCGATGAATTATACTCTGTCACAAAAAACCCAAATCCATAAGCCAAGGATTGCGATACCTATTGAAAATAATATAGCTAACATATCAAACTCCTATGAGAAAAATCTTGGCCAAAGTGTTGTGATTATGTTTCCAACTACACCAACTGCAATTACAGATAATGCCTTAACCATAAAATTAAATTTAACCTTCATTTCTATTATTCCCATTTCATTGAAGAGTGAAAGAAATTCAGATCTCATGCTAGCCTTTAACACAGATTCAAGGCTTTTAATTTTAGAATCTAAACTTATATCTAAAAAATTTATATCCTCTTTTATCTGTTCGTTGGTAACTAAGTCTCCTAAAACCTTATTCAAAGGATTATATAAAGTCTTAACCTGTAATGCAGCATCTTCAGAAGACAGGCCAGATTCAATCAATGTCTCGTATGTTTTAAACGTATCAATATATGCCATTTTTATCTCCCATTATTTTTGCTGTATTAAAGCCTTTAAAGAATCTTTAGATCTCTCAATATCATCAACTAGACGCCCTTTAGATCTTTCAATATCATCAGCTAAACGTTCTTTAGCGCTCTTAATACTATCAGCTAAATATTCTTTTACATATTTTATCCCATCCATTAAAACGCTTATCTCGGCTTTTGTTGCCATTGTATTAATAATTTCTGATAAAGTATCTGATAATACAATTGCTTCCTTAGCTTGTTCATCCGGCATCCCAGAAGCTCTAAGTGCATCATATCGTTTAAGAATGTCAATAATAGCCATAATTTATTCCCCCTTAAGTTATATATGGACAATTATATCACGAATTTGCAATAGGTCAATACCCAAATCAACAATTATGCATCATACTAGATTAATGCATATGCAAGGAGCGCATTGAATGCCATTAGATCCCAGATATATGACAGATACCTCACTTGAAGAGTATTTTGTCGATAAGACGAGCGGAGAGCCCTTAGCCGGAGGCTTTGTATATTTCTATGAGGATGACGCAAGGACGGTCCCTAAGCTTGTATATGAACTTTCAGGCGCACCCCCCAATTACACATACAGCCCACTGCCTAACCCAATCATACTAAGTGCTGTGGGAACCCCACAAGATGCCGCGGGCAATAATGTGGCTATCTATTATTATCCCTATGATGCTAATGGAAACTTACAACTTTATTATGTAGAGGTATTTAACTCAGGATTTGTACCCCAATTCACTAGAGAGGCTTGGCCTAATGAGGCTATTGAAGATGTAAGCCCAACTGCAGGTTCATTGGGTAATTTTGTAAACTTCATAGATAACCCTCAATTTGCTTTTACAAACTTTGCTCCCGCTACTACTTTGACTATCAGCTCTGCAGGTGCAGGTACCCAGTTAGTAAACTTTGCGCCAGGATGGTCTATCGTAATTATCTTTACCGGGGTAGGCTCTGTAGTACTAACTCAAACCTCTATAGCAGGAAGCACGGCATATCCGAGCAACCCTCCTTACACATTAACTGTAAACCCGGGTTTAAACGTATCAGGAATAACCGTTAAGCAAAGATTGCTGCATAACCCTGATATTTGGTCACCGCAAAATGCTGCTTCGGTTAACGGATTTGTAGGTGCATCTATTTTATTGGCCCCTGCAACTTCATTGCACATTGATTATGCACCTTCTACTGGGCCTCTTCAAACTATTCTGACTGGCAATAATATAAGCGGATTTTATGCTGAATCTAAAAATACAGTGCAGCTAGTTTCGCCGACTAATACTGATTTATCTACAGTAGGCTATGTTGATTTTAATATTGTACTTTCACCTATTAATATCAGCACATTCTCTAATGTTCAAATTGTACAGCTAGAAAGAAACATTCCGAATATTCCCTATGAGCAAGAACCTGTTAACAGGCAATTAAGCAATTTGTTTTGGTATTATAATAACATGACCCAAGTTGCGGCTCGCGGACAAACGAGTTACCTCGTTGGGTGGGATTTCCCTCTTAATCCCACTCAGCCCTTAGGACCTGCCATTGCGGCTTTTGCATCAGGTGCTAATACCTCAAATTACTTTTGGGACCAGACCATCATATTCCAATCTGCTAATAGCGGAATTGCTTCTGCTAAAGGAACAAACGGCTGTTTAAGTCTAACAGCAACAAATACAACTCAATGTGCTTTAGTTCAGTATTTAGAACAAGATGTTGCTAGAATGATTTTAAATGGTAGAAATTCTGTCAATGTCGCTGCTACTACGAATCAAGTAGGCGGATTGCAGGCTACTATCAGCCTTTGGTACACAACAGCTGGAAGCCTTCCATCTGCGGGCGCTGGAAATTCAATTGTAGCAACATTAAACGCTGATGGCAGTATATCTACACTTAATGGTGCATGGACTCAAGTACCGAGATCAGGATTAGGAAATGCTACCTTTACAATTGGTTCAAGCCCAACAACTACAACTTTTAATGATTATGGCTTTAGTGGTTGGGATTTGGCGGGCATTGCAGCTACCAATACAGCCACATTTTTTGCAATTGTAGTTGGCACCGCAAGTTTGACGGCTGCAAATGTTGTTAATTTTGATTCAATATCTCTCATTCCTGGAGAAATTCCTTCAAGGCCAGCTCCAGAAACAGGGGGGGTTGCTCAATTTAGATGCCAAAGATATTATGAAATGTCTTTTCCATTTGGAACAATTCCAGCCAGGGGAATACAAGTAGGATTTGTTGGCTATAGCGCTACAACTAATGTTGGTGCTTTGGGGCAAGCAGTATTTTTTAGAAATGAAAAGGTAACATTACCTGTAATCACATTTTATAATCCTGTAAGCAATAATGCTCAAATGTTTGATTTTACAACCACATCTGATTGCACTAACACAAAGGTATATATTAGCGGCGCCGTTATGGGCATTAGTACTAGCTTATTTGTTCCAGAATGTGATTCTGCAAGACTAGGAGATGCCATTGGTTTCCACTACACAGCCGATTCAAGACTTGGCGTTTAACTAAAAGGACTTTACTTATGACTACAAATTGGAACAATGATAAAACGAAGAATGTTGTTAACGAGTTTGGCACTCAGTTCTCTGATACTTCTTTCTCAGCAACGCTAGTAGCTGCTGCAGACACTACAATAGCTGTTCCATTAACCGCAGCTAAAGGTGCTGTAGCGGCAACAAGCTTTAATAAATTTATGGCTGTTATATCCGTAGGCACAGCCGCAGATTGCTTTGTAGCACTTAATGCGACTGCGGCAACTCCGGTAGGGGGCGCCTTTGCTGCAACTACTTCAGAACTTATGCCCGCAGGCGGTAAATATGGAAAGATGGTTAAGGCAACCGATGTAATACATATCATATCTGCAGGAACTCCAGCAGTGACAGTGACATTCTTTGCTATTCAGGAGTAATCCATGCCAACAAAGTTTGACCAATTTGTCGCAGGGGGCGCACCTATAGCTGGCGACATTGTTGTTGGATTAAGAAATGGTTTAAATACACAGTTCAATTTTCCTTCTGGCCCTGTATTTGATTGGTTAACAATATTTTTATCACAAACTTTGAACCCTGATGCTGGATATTTTATAGCCAGTGTTATTCCTACAAATTATGCATTACCAACAACGATTGCAGTTGGACAGATAATACAAATAGTTAGCCTATCTTCTTCTACATTCACACTTACTCAAAGCGCTGGGCAATATATACAAATAGGGGATAAGTTCTCTACAGGTGGGGTTGGTGGGTCTGCAACTTCTAATAAAAATGGAGACTCAATCACTTTAGTTTGCAGCGCACCTAATGTTGGATTTACGGCGCTTAATGGCGTAGGCGGAATATGGACTTTAACTTAAAAGGATTTAAAAAATGACTATTGCAAATGCTCTTAATATTAACTTTGCTGTTAATGATTTTATTTATGCAAATACTGCTACAACCCTAGCTAGTTTAGCGACGGCAAACTCAGCTATGATTGTTACGTCATCTGCGGGAGTACCGGTATTTTCTTCAACCATGACAAATGGACAAATTATTATAGGTAGCACAGGAGCCACACCTACGGCTGCGACATTAACTGCTGGCGTTGGAACAACAATAACAAATGGAGCAGGTAGCATTACAATAAGCTCTACGGGGGGCGGATTCACAACTGTAGATCAAACCAGTGCAGCGGTTACTATGGTAGCCTCTACTCAATATGTAGCAGATAATGCAGGTTTGGTTACATTGACGCTTCCTGCTGTTGCCGCAATTGGTGATACCTTCAGGATTATAGGAAAAGGTGCTGGCGGATGGTCAATGGCGCAAGCTGCAGGTCAAACCTCCCATGTTGGTAATCAGGCAACTACTGCGGGTGTAGGTGGCTCTGTATCATCAACGAATCAGTGGGATGTAATAACAATTATATGTGTAACAGCAAATACAACATTTTCTGTTCAGGCAAATCAAGGAAATCTAACCATTGTATAAGGGATAATTCATGACTACGCAAAATGCACTGAATACACAACTTGTTTTGCCATCAGGTTCTACCGCGATAAATTCATTGCTTTATACTTCTGCAGCTAATTTGGCATCCGGATTAGCTACAGTAAATTCAGCATCATTAGTCACATCATTGACAGGTGTTCCAACATGGCTTGGCCCACTTACAAATGGTCAGGTTATTATTGGAAGCACAGGAGCCATTCCTGTTGCGAGCACCTTAACAGCGGGAACAAACGTTACCATTACTAATGCTGCAGGAAGTATAACGATTAATGCTACTGGCTCTGGGTCTGGGACTGTAACTAGCGGAACTATAAATCAATTAGCTTATTATGCAGCTACTGGAACTGTTGTAAGCGGATTAGCAACTGGAAATAATGGGATATTGGTAACGAGTGCTACAGGAGTACCGTCTATAGCAACAACTTTTGGACAAGGACTTGCAGTTGCCAGCTCTCAACTAGCTGTAGGGGGCGCCAATAATATTCCTTTTAATAATGGGAAAGGTATTCAAGATAATAATGGAAATAGCTTGTTGCTATTTACTGTTGTTGGGTCTGCCGTTAATAATTTTAATATGGCTAATGAGCCTACTGGAACTGGACCTGTATTGTCTGTAGTAGGTTCAGATACTAATATTAATATGATTATTACCTCAAAAGGTTTGGGAAATATAAGTTTCCTAAACAATAATAACGGTAATACAATGTTTGCAATGTCTCCCGTTGCAAGCTCAGTAAATGCAATCACAGCGTCACCTGCTGCAACTGGAAACCCTCCATTTATAATGGCTTCTGGTTCTGATACAAATATTGTCCTATCATTACGTGGACAAGGAACTGGCGGAGTACAAACTCAAGGAACTACTGCAGGTGGTAATGCTACTGCGGGTTATGTTGGGGAATTGATATCAAGCGTGATTCCATCTGCAAGTGCTGTAGCTATAGTATCTTCAACCCCAAAAAATCTTACTTCTATTTCTCTCACCGCAGGTGATTGGGATGTTTACGGGAATATTACATTTAATGGATCCCTTGTAGCTATAGCTACAGCTAATGTTTGGATTTCTACTACTAGCGCCACTCTTCCTGATCTTTCATTATATAATGGTATTGCCGTAGCTGCATCTTCAACAGCAATCATATATGGAGCTAATGCGCCTTACGTTAGAATATCTATTTCAACTACTACTACAGTTTATATTAGTGGTAATGTTGTTCTTACTGGTGGAACTTGTGCAATGCAGGGCGGAATATATGCAAGGAGGGTTAGATAAATGCCATTTAAATCTGAAGCACAAAGAAGATATTTATATTCGCATGATCGTGCTGTTGCAGAGGAGTTCGAAGAACACACGCCAAAAGGGAAAAAACTTCCTGAAAAAGTAAAAAACAAAAGAAAGAAAAAATAGATTTCTACATTTCTGCAATAGCTTTTGCTTTTGCCTGATATCTTAAAATCTGTTCTTCAGTTTCTAATTGAATGTGTTCTATTTCTTCTTCTAATTTTAATTTGGCTTTAGTCATATCATCAAATGAGCTCATAAGCATAGTATCTGATGCGATTTCTGAAACAGCTTCTATTTTCATGGCCTGGAGAATATATAATGTATTGATGATAGATCCTAGCTCAGATAATAGATTTGGCGCCGATTGTTCAACCTTAGGAGAATCTGCGCATTTAGAACTAAAAATACCCATATGGACTCAGTATAGCATTTGCATAGCAACTAATTAAGGTCAATGCTATGATTAGGGTAATGGACACACTATTTAATATGGAGATTATTAATGGCTATTATATCAGCTACTAGTTCAATTACAGGTCTTGTTGGGGTTCAACCAGGCTTAGTATTTATAAATACAACTGACACACTTGCTACAGTTACGACTGCCGGCTATTTGACGAAAGCGGTTGATGAACAGTTAATTTCAATTCAGGTTCCAACAACTAATCATCCCAGAGGAACGATTGCATTTGTAAATACTACAAATGGCACTGCCGTTCTAAGCGTATCGGTAACCGGCGTAGCGCCTAACCTTGTATATAGCCTAGTAGAACCACCCTTTGCTGGGGGCGCTATTTTTGCAGGAAATGTACAAGCAGGATTAAGCGGAACTGCAGGTAAGTTTATTTCATTCCCTCCAGGTGCTGGATTAGGAACCTTACAATTTGCCGCAGCAAATAGCGCAGGTAATTTTAACACAATCATTACTAATGCTTCTCAGGCTGGAAATCGTACTTACACTATTCCTGATGCGGGCGTTGCTGCAGCTCAGTTCATAATGAATGCTGGCGTAGCCACAATGCAGGCTGGAAGCAGAATAGTATTAGATAAGGCTGCAGCCACTACAGTTGGGTTTGCCGTTACTATTAACAAGATGGCTGGCGTAATTACTACTGAAGCTTTAACTACGGCTGGGGGCGCCTCACAAGCAATTGCTTTTACCGATTCAGCAATATCCGTCAATAGTGTAATTTTATGTCAAATACAGGGCGGTTCTAATACAACTCAAAATGTTACATTGGTTGCTACTCCTGGCGCTGGTAATGCAACAATAAATATCTTTAACAATACGGCAGCTACTGCTTTAAATGGTACTATGATAATTGGATTTTCTGTATTTTAAACGATAAACTTAAGGAGAAGATATGAACTTAGAATCAGTCATAGCAAGAGCCAAAGAACTAGAACAAATGATTACTCAAAGTGCTGCTAATCATAATGCATTGGTTGGAGCATTTCAAGAGCTCAACCGAATCATATGCGAATTCAGCCCGAAAGTCGATGGCGTTGAAAAAATAGCCGAAGAAGTGATTGAGGCTGTTCCTGTACATGATGAGCCTACAACAGCCGATGTATGAAAAGTGTTTCGGTTCAAATGCCATGGCCGCCTTCAGCTAATCGCTACTGGCGAAAGTATCGGGGGCGAATGGTTATATCAGAGGAAGCAAGGAAATATATAGATGATATTTCAATTCTCGCTTTAACCTGGCAAATAAAAACATTCAAAACTCGACTTAGCTTAAAGATAGCGGCGTTCCCTCCAGACAGAAGAGTAAGGGATATAGATAATATCCTAAAGATTGCCATTGATTCTTTGCAGCATGCAGGGATTTATGAGAATGATGGACAAATTGATAGGATATACATAGAGCGTGGTCTGCCGCATTCCCCTGGATATATGGACGTACAAATAGAGGAAATAAATGATTAATGAAAAACAATTCAGAGAGCTTATTATCCAAGCACCGTTAAAGGCGATTGGTCTTTATTCTGAAGAGGCAGAGGCATTTTTGCTTTCAATATGTGCTCAAGAATCAAACGGCGGATATTATCTAAAACAAACAACAGAAGGGGAGAATGCAGCCCTTGGTCCTTATCAGATGCAAGAGGAAACCTATTATGACATATGGGAAAACACTTTATCTAAACCTGAACATTCAGACCTGAAATTACTTATTCTAAATGTATGCAGATACCCATTAATACCCAGAGCGGATGTTATGGTTTATAATTTATGGTATGCAACCATTATAGCTAGGGTATTCTGGCTACATGTTAAGGAACCGATGCCCCCTTGTCCGGATACAACGGGTGATGGGCTAGATAAGCTTTGGTTGCTATATAAAAAGTATTGGAATACGGCAGCAGGAAAGGCGACAAAGGAAGAATTTGTTGCTCATTACAATCAGTTTGTAAACGGAGAGACTCATGTACACTGAAAAAATGGAAAAGCGCGGTAGCGAGCCACGTAAGAACATCGCTAATCATGGTGAGGGCAAGATGGCAGGACGTTTGGGTAAGGCTTTTGAAAAGAAAGACCACACCGGCGGAATGCCTGTTAAAGAATCAGGCTGCATGTCTTGGAAAGGAATGCGCTAATTCTTAAGGCCATATAGCAGTAATAGATTTATGTTTATTGCTGCTTTATTATACGAGAAATTGATGAAATTTAGCTTATCTGGCTTTCTTTCGATATTTTCGGCTTTCTCTTTGCTTATTATTATCATATGCATATGCTTAGTTTTATTTCAAAAAATAGGACTTCTTGAAATGGACAAGAAATCTATTCATATCGTTAATGAGGTGTTATCAGAGAAAAGCGGAATATCCCTACAAGAAATTGAGGATATCGAAGGATTTGACGAGGTCGCCCCAGAAGACCCGCAATATTCACAAGAAGACCCAGATTGTATTTGAATGAGATCTAACTCGTCTCGCATGCCTTTTTCATAAGCAGCCCTCAATGTTTGATTATGCATGTAAATACAACTTAAGAAAATCATTAGTAGCTTCTAATAATTGACAATGTTTTTCAACTACAATAAAAAGTTTACGCTCTAAATCTGGATCTAAATCACAAATTCTTGTTGCATACCCTTCTGTAGCTAGAATTAACTCTAAGCCAGCTTCTATTATTTTTTGCTTCATTTTTCTCTACCTATATTAAAAATCACTATTGCGACACATTATATCTTCCAGCCTTCTAACCCTGTCACATAACTCCTGGGTTATTTTTGAAAGCTGAATTATACAATCTTCCACATTCTCTATTCCTGCATCCAACCTAAGTTGTGTATCTCTGTAAATATCCTTTTGAACATAAAACTCTTCTAATGCTTCAGCTATCCTTAGTGAACTCATTTGTCGCTCCTTTATGCGCTAAAAAATCCTTTTCCTATTCTGTGACATTTACAGGCTCAGCCTCTGTTTCAACCTCCTTGTTTTCGAATATCTTATTAATCGCTAAAGCTTCTGAGTCCCTTTTTTTATTAATCGTATTACGAAGCTTGCCTTTTATTCTCATAAGCTGAGTCTGATCCATTGATTCTATGGTATCAATCTTAAGATAATTACAAACAGCTATCTCTTCTGTTTCAGATTCAGACAAAAGCTCCTTTAATAATACTAAGTCACTTTTACTTATAGAATCGTCTTTATAAGGCTGAATAACCTTTAATTTTGCCTCTTTATCTTGATGTGATATTTCCTTTATATCGTTATCAAAATCTCCAGTCTTTCCTTCCATCTCTTCATATGTAGGAATTCCTCCTGTGAGCTCTGGAAATGCCATTCTAAGGGCCTGAGCCTCAGTGCACTTAGCAAGCTGGGCATAGGGGCGCTTGTACCACATACCGTTGACTTCGCCACTCTTCTTAGTAGCTACATTTTCCTTCCAATACTCTTTAGCAACAAATTTACAAATATGACCCTCAACAAACCTTTTTACTACAACGCGACACCATGAGGGATAGGTGATAGATGTTCCACATAGAACCTCTGTAACATCTGGCCCAAATTCAGGTTCAGACTTACCCATATAAGCTCCACTTCTGCTAGCCTGGATACGATACGCGGCTATACCCGGCATGACTACGTCACGCCACTCATATGTACCTGTCCTACCATCTTTTACGTTCATTGGGACTAGGTGAACTGGCTTATGCAATATATCAAAATGGGCGGCCCGACAGTAGGCCAGAGCCATATGGATTGACTCATCTTTTGCACCTGGGAATATGCTTCCCTTTAAGGTCATATACGTGTCGGAACTGATTTCCATCTTATCCAACATGCCTTGATTTACCATTGCTACGCTCATTTTATTTCTCCTATGTCTTGATTTTGTGCTTCAATTATCCTGGACATTTCATCGTTAAATTTATTGTCTTTCTCAGACATATAACTTTTAATTGCTGAACAAAATTTACAAATAGTGTCAATTAATCCTTCTAGCTCTTCGACTCTATTCAATACTATTAACAATTGTTCTTTGGTTACATAATCGCCCATCTAACATCTCCTATTGGTTACTGATAATTACATAATAACATAATAAAATAAAACTGTAAACAATTTATTAAATTAATATGTCATCATCGGTTCGCATTGACCATGCGGGGATGCTAGCCAATTGGAAGTTGCTGTCATATCCTGGCCAATTATTAAGCTTAGTGCATTCCGTGTAGATATCCGCTCCCTGCCTATACTCCTTACGGCCCTGTTCAATAGAGGCATCGTCAAGCGTAAAGCAAGCCGTTAAGTAGGGAGCGGTTGACTCAACCACGAAGAATGCGAAGTGTCGCTTAATTCCATCGATATGATTAAGACCGTCAATCTGCATGGCAGCCTGCCTATGGTATCCACGACCATAAATTGAGCGCTTGAACTCATTAATGGACCTGCAAGACTTAACATCCACAATGATTTCAGCAGTAAAGACATCAGGTCTAGCTCGTAATCGGGTAGACCAAAGACCGCCTCCTTCCCAATAAATGGATTGTTCCATTTCCCCAGCCTTTAGATGCTGCCAGAGCTTATGTTCTTTCATGGCTTGTGCCATGCCGTAGATATCTTCAATCTCGCCAGAACGAAGGATTTGACGGCCTTCAGCCTCGATTTCTGCTTTAGCGTAAATTTCTTTACCCTTAGTGGTATTAAGTTTTACTTTTTCAGTCATTTGATAGAAGGCATTGTCGAACTTATGAGGCTCAAGAACCAACATATGAAGCGCTCTGCCCAATTTGAAGTGCTCAGCCTCAGACTCTTTATTCTTTAGCTTTTCAAACTTGTCGTAAGCGTATCTCTTAGGGCAATCCAAGATAAGGTTGATTCCAGTTGAGCTTATTCCTTCTTCAGAATGGTAAATGTCTATGTCTACATTGGCGTATATTCCCGATGCTCTCATCTTATGTCTCCTATTGATTAAACAAAAAAAATGTATTACTATGTGTTTAATGCACACATATTTTATACATCATTAACACATAGTTTACACATAAACGACACATAAGACAAGAGGAAATATGGAAAAGAATAATGAGCGAATACACGTAAGTTTAACTGCGGAACTTAAGGCAGAATTGAAGGAATTTGCAGACAAGTGGGGATTTTCTTCTAATACTGTGGCTAGGCTTGCAATCGCTCATTACATATCCTTAGGAAACCCTTTAGCAATCAATGGAGAAAAGCAATGACCGACGAAGATAAAGAAATAATGGAATATTATAAAATAGCTATGATTAATGCAAATGCAGATCTTTATAAGGCATCTTTGGCTAAGGCTTTAGACAGCTTTCCAAAGCTTTGCCCTGAATTGATAGAACAATATGGATCAATTTTGGTTAACTCTGTCGCTAAGCAATTTAAAGAATCTTGGGTTTATGTGGCTGAAAATATGCAAGTTCAAACACTATCTAGAGAGATAGAAGTTCCGATAATTGACGAAACAAAGGTGATTGTGTAATGAGCAAATCCGCCATGGAAGATGAATTGAAAGATATTTCACTGATAATTCAAGAGCATGATGATAAGATTGATAGAATGATGCAGGTAATAAATTATTCATGTGGTAGGCTTGAGGCAGTTATATCTTTGCTAGCACAAAAATATGAAGATTTTGAATTAAACCTAGAATTAACAACTCGTGGAATGCTAGAAGAAAGAGAGCGGGAATATGCTCAATGGCGTAAGACATGTGATAGCGAAGTAATGGAGGCCGATAATAGTGAGTGAACAGAAAAGCATGGAAACTGAAATACAGTTATTGCGCCAGGAAGTTGAAGATATAAAAATGATTATTCATTATTTCAAGCTTGATTTAAGAAGTTTAAGAGAACTTTTTAATGGATCTATAAAATCAACTGTTAAAGTATCCGAAGCATTAAGGGATGGTCTGATCGAAATGGAAAATAGAATAACTGACATGGAATCAAAAAAAGGCAGTCTTTAAATCGCCTTCATAGGTCATTACAACCGCGGTCTATACTGCATAGTATATCAAGGAACTTTAGAAAAATGTAATAAAAGGAGTCAGTAATATGGGTCATTCTTTTTTGAGTCAAATAGCGCAAAAAATAGTTGAAACCTATATTGCTCGTAGAGTAGATGTCGCACCTGTCGCACCACAACCAGAGCCTATCGAGCCCCCTGTTGAATCTATTACCCCCCCTATAATTCCTATTACCCCCCCTATAGTTTCGATTCCAACTACTCCACCTAATGAGCGTATAACTGAAATTGATTTTAAGCAGGCTGCAGAACTTCATGGAATCAATCAAAACATACAACCCGATCAAAATAGAATAGAGAACTTAGAAACTATTTACGCTCGTTACTTGACAGAATTTCCACTTTTTCCTGAACTACCCCCAAGGTCACCATCTCCTGAGGGCGAACAATGGTCACAAGTACTAGAAGATGTGCCTATCACACCTCCATCTGCGCCTATTTCTCCGGATTTGTCTGAAACTTTTGATGTAGTTGATTTATCCCCATAGACTGCTAGGCTTAATATAAGGATCGAATCTAGCTTAGAGGGAACTAATATGAAACTAATAAAAAGCTTAGTCATTATAACTGCATTAGGTCTTGTAACTGACAGTGCTACTGCCTGTGTTGAACCTTATATCGGTTTAGGTTGCGAATGGAGCACCACAAACCATAGAAGAGGGAATTCACATGGCTCCATGTTCAACAAATATTTTGGCGGAGCTACGGCTTATGCTGGTGCTAGATGGCAGAATATTTCTTTAGAAGCTGGACATGAGTCTACGGGTAATAAAGAGAAAACAGGCTGCCATACAGGAATTACAAGCGAGCAGGAAGTAGTCACAGCAAGTATTAGGACACAAAATTATTTTAACGGTTGGCATTTAGACTTAAACACCTATATTCCTATTAAAGGTGATTTCGAGATTATTAGCTCATTAGGTTATGGGATAATAAAGCATAGAGCTTGCGGTGATATAACGCTTGTGACTTCTAGCAAAACTGCCATATATGAAGGTTTGAATTTTTCTAATCGATATAAAAACACAGTAAGAATGGGTATTGGTGCGCAACAAATGCTCTGTAATCATATAGGAATTCGTTGTATGGTTCGTTATAAGCTGCTTAATAATCGTTCCAGACTCAAGTCAGATCTTTTTGGCGTTAATGAAATGGTTAAATACAAAAATATTGTATCGTTAAGCTTAGGGTTTATCGCTAAATTCTAGTAACAACAACTCCGCCGATCCATTCATCATGATCACGTAGAATATTAATTATTTTTTCCATAGCATATTCTATGCTTTCAATCCTGTGATTTAGATCACAAAATTTGTTTTCCACATCATCTAGGCGATCAAACATATCATTTGATTCTTCGTCCGGCTTATTTTCGTCCATTAAAGAACTCCTTTGATTCCTTTTCAATCATTCTGTCTAGCAAATCTCCCATTGAAGTGCGCGTATGGGCGCTCATTAATTTTAAGTTCCTATAATTATCTACGTTAAGACGCGTAGTAAGGTGTTCTTTCTCGACCTTAGCAATTTCTTTCTTAGCTTTTTCGTGCCTTAGTACAGTTCCAGATTTTTTAGCTTTTAACATCTATATATCTCCTTAATATTTCATCTATTATACTTTCAATTTCTGCCATAGCAGACGCCCAGATAGGGTTTTCATAAACGGATTTACCCTCACTAGCACTGGTAGGATAAGCCACTAGTTGTGATGTGAAGGCGTCAAAAACTGGTATCCCGTATTCAGCAAGCGTGTCATTTACCTCCTTGCTAAGTTTAGTATTTTTAATGACCCTAGAGATAATAAAGGCTGCCTCTGGGTTACCGTTTGTAACCTCCTGCCGGCTTTTTATGAGCTCAACCAAGTCAAGGCTAGCCCAGATATCATAAGGACTAGGTTGTACGGGGATCAAGATTATGTCAGAGCACTTGATTGCAGATGCTGACATTTTACTAAGTTGAGGAGCGCCATCTATCACCACAAAGTCGTAGTCGCTCATAAGCGCCTTGATATCTATATGTAGTGTCTCTCTATCCAGGCCTACCACTGGTACTAATGAACCCATGTTTGCTTCGTTCCAGTCTCGAGTAGAACCTTGTGGATCTGAGTCTACGAGTAATACTCTATATCCACGCAAACAAAGGCCTCTGGAGACATTAGTCGCCATTGTGGTTTTTCCCGCCCCTCCCTTTTCTTGAAGGAACGAAATAATCTTTGGTTTATTTATATGGTTTACATTAATCATGAAACAAATTATACTGCAATTGTTTTTGTATTGCAATAAGGAGATACATAAAAGTGAACTCAATATGGTTTTTTTATATGATTATGATTATTGGAGCTATATTATGTATTCTAATTTACACGGGACACATGGTAGTTACTTAATATAAAACAAGTGGGAGAACGGACTAAATGATAAATAAATCAAAGGCAGAAAAGGAAACAACAACAAACAAAACTAAGCAAAAGGCCATACTAACTTCAACGAAGAAAACCGATAAGAATGCTAGCCGAATTGATGGGATAGAGTTTTGTGTCAATTTGCAGGGGTTGGAGCTAGCTGAACAAAAAAAACGCTTGGAGGTTTGTTACGCAAGCGTTGAAAACTTAGATAAGCTAAGCATGCCTTTGCATCAAGCAGGTATGTTAATGGCTAAATTGCAAGAACATTATGCCTATATTGCTCAGTCGGTAGAATATATTCGGATCCATAAAGAAGAAATAGATAAGTCACAAAGCTCACAATATATCCTATTAAACCAACGAATTGATAGGCTATATCAGGAGATACAACTATTGTCTGATGCTAGAGGTCTTGATGTAGACATGAAAAAGATAGTCGACGGGCTTGAAGAAACTATTCATGAATTGGATGAAAAATGTAAGCATAGATATGATGATGTGGCAAATAAAGTATTGGCTCATATGCAGTCGGTTTGGGGACAGGTTGCGTCGCTTTACAAATATAGGAGATTTTCCGAGTTTCTAATGCCTGCTTGCTTGTTTATAGCCTTAGCTACATCTTGCTTCGTTGTTGCTTCTATAATTAAACAAATGTTTTTTTAAGGAATTAAATTATTACGTTATTATGATGCAAATAATTGGAGTTACAAGATGACAGATACTGAAAAACTAATGCTTGCAAAAGATGATTTAGATAAAATGCTTTCTATTGAGGGGTTACAGGACAACCATAAATTAATATGTGCTAGAGAGCTAATTATGAGAGAGCTTGCAAAAGATAACCCTAGCATTGGGGTTTTATTTTCATACAGAATGGGGGGAATTTTTCTCGGTAGGGTATGTCAGCCTTGTTGCGAAAAAGTTAGGGAGGCTTTAGCTACGGGGGATATAATGGATGAATAAATACCTTGAGATTATACGGAACGCATTGGTCGATGTCATATGTAATCAGCCTTATCCAGACAGCTTAACTGAAGAAGGCGTTATTGATATCTGTGATATTGTTTGGGAGGCAATAGCATCTATTAATGTTAGTTTTGTAGATAAGGCAGAATATGAGGAATTTATACAGATATTATGTAAATATGCCCCCGGTGAAAACCCATATTCCTTTTCCTTAAAAATGCTAGAAAAAATAAAAGAATATCATGCATCTTTATCAGAATTGGAAGCAGGGGAGAATTGCAAAAAATCCCCAGAAGACAACAAATTACTCAAGTCAGCTTACATTACGGATGAGACACGTGCGTGGACTTTATGGAGATGAAATTATGAAAGATGAAAATTTTGACCCTATGCAAGATAAGCATATGAAGATTGTTATCGATGTTTCGCAAGTAGTTAGGTATTCACATTACGCTTTTATAATATCAGTGATATCTGTCATAATTTCTTTGATTGCATTTTATAGGAGTGGATCAATTGTCGGATAACATTGATATTAGTGCATGTCAAAAAATAATTTATGATCTAGTACAATATTTTATAGATAATCCTGACGAATATCCTATTATCATTAAAGAAGTGGAATCAGATATGCTTTCATTTGGAACTACAATCAGAAGATATAGATTAAGAGAGGAGAAAGAAAATGGCATATAAAGACACGCTAACGTTATATGAAGAGCTTATAGCTAAAGGAACTCCAGAGCCGGAGGCAAAAACAATAGCCCATCAACTTGGGGGCGTAAATGATGTTATGCAAGAAATAAGAGATGAAATGCATGGGATACGAAAAGATATGATGTGGATGCGCGTTATTGGAGGCGCTATGACATTGGCATTTGTTGGTAACTTTTTTAAATAAATACGCAAATAAATTATTATGTTAATAAGTAGGAGTGCAAAAATGTCTAATGTAGTTGGCATTAGTCCAAGAAAAACAGGAACTATAGATGGTTACACCTACGTTCCAGATTCGTTTTTGGATAATAGTAATATTTCATGGGATGTTAAGAGTATTTGCATATATTTACAAAGTTTTCCAGATGCATGGATGCCAATGCCAGATAAAATTCAATCACGTTTTCGCCTTAGTAAGGCTAAATGGAAAAAGATATACCACGAATTAATTGAAGGAGGGTATGTGCGATTAAATAATGGAATAGAGGGTCATCGCAAACCTTTTTTAGAGTTCGATATTTATGGAGGCTTAAAATAAGTTTACAAACTAATAATTTTACAGTTACCTTTACTGTTACAAAGTAAAAAGGCCAGTTTTTTAATCTGACCTTTTTTGAATCAATCAACTCACACAAGAGAAAATTGAACCTGTCTCATAAGTAGGACAGATTCTAACCTCTCGATGTGTGGGTTGTCAACCCCTAATTTAATGAGATAGGAGTCAGTCCGAAATGTTAATCGCTAGAAATATAAATAAAACAGAATATAGTCAACCTACAAAAATTGAGCCATATTCTAAACTTAATCATAAATTTATTCAAAAGAGCAAACTTTCTAATTCATCCATAAGAGTAGTTTTATATTTAAGAAGCTTTCCAAAAACATGGATTCCAAGACCGCTTGATATTCAGAAAAACTGCAACTTTGGGGATTTTGTATGGAGACGAGTATCTAAAGAATTAAGAGAAGCTGGATACCTAAGGTTAAAGCTTGGTCCAAAAGGTAAGGGTGGATCCGTATTGGAGTTTGATGAAAAAGGAAGGTTCAGAGACGTTGGTTTTGAGCAAGTACAAAAGGGAGCAGAGACGTGGGAAACCAACGGACATATAAATAATAACTCCATAAGTAAACAATATATTAATAAAACAACAACAACACCTACGAATACTACGGAGAGCCCTGATATGAAAACTTTGGACGCAAATGTTGTTGTTACTTTGGAAAAGAGAATGAAAGACGAGGTGGGTTTAACTGAAAGAGACATCCAGCAATTATTGAGCATATACCCGGTTGACCAGATTATTGAAAAGCTAGGAATGCTCAAGGAAGCTACTGTCGATAATCCTATAGGCTGGTTTAAGGCTGCGCTGAAGAGAAATTTTCCATCTAGGAAGCCAAAACCTTTGACGACTGGCAGTTTAGTTGACCACGCTAAGCAAATGGCCCATATCGAAGCGTCTGACCGCAAACATTGGGAAGACCGGCACAATGAATATAAGGCTACCCAAACTGAAGATCAATTGAGACTACAAGAAAACTTAATGAAAAGATTCGGTTCTCGCAAACGTGATAGCCGTAGCGCGTCGATATGAACATAAACATATTTAGGATAGGGGGCGAATTAAAAATGGCACAGGCGCAAGTATTTTTAGGATTATTGATACTGTTTATGATTTGTCTTCTTATGATGCTTCTAACCGCTTAGTGGACAAGCACACCATCTGTACAGGGGTTGAGGGCATGATGTACTTGTGAGAACTAGCATACTTACAAAATTTGGGGTTGACAAGTAGGGAGCATGGATATACATTTACCGTTCTATAAACAACTAGGTATTGAAATTAGGTGATTTATGAGCGATATACGTAACTATCCAAACAAGCGCCGTATAGTTTTAGACTTAACGAAAGACGCTAAGACAAGCTTTAAGGCCACTACAGCTCTGAACGACTTGACCATGACAGAAGTATTAACAGGCTTCGTAAATGCTTATCTTGGACGTGAAAGAGGCAATTTGAATAACATTATTGAACGATATGTGAATAAGGGCGCTATATGAGCAAAAAAGAAATAATATTTTTTATGAGATTTAAGGGGTTCGCAGATGGAGAGGTGATAGCTAAATGGCTTTATGACAATGTTGCCTATTTGGGAGTTAATCTTAGCTTTGAGTTTAAAAAAGACTTATCGATAAATTATTGTGAGATTTCCTACGAGAGCTTTGCCTCTGCACCGTTGTACAAAGAGTTCTCAGATGAATACTTACTTAAGCTTCATGTAGACGAATTCTTAGTCGGTATCAAAACACCCGATGGGATTACCCTTAGAGTGCAGAAGGATTGTCCTTACTGCGCGTGTGAGCCTTCTAAATCACGCAACTACTATCTAGACGAAAGAGATTTCGTGGTTCATGAAGATAAATGCCAGCCTACGAGTGATAGATGAAGGGTAGATATAAAATGATTAACGATAGTGATGAGGTATTATTTTGCTGTAAGCTTCAAAGATACTCAGATGGAAAAACAGCAGCAAGATGGGTATCTGAAAATATGACAGACGAGAACGTTGGAGTTAATTGTCAATTTAATAATGATTTAACGATAAAATGGATGGCAATTGATTTTGAAACAAAAGACAATATGACATGGGAGGTCTGCGCTGATATTAATGATTTTTTCGTCGCAACAAGAGATAAAGATGGCGAAATAGACTTTGTGGCTCAAAAGGATTGCCCTCATTGCGAGAGAAAGTCAAAGAGCTCACGTAATCATCTTATTGAGGATGGATATGACGATGATTAAATTTAAAATTTGATTATGCTTTTAAGGAGAGATAACCAATGAATGAAAGAATTGACGCATATGACGTTATGCATTTATTTGAAAGGGTTCTGCCCCAAGAAGAAGATGCCGACATAAAGATCGTAAAACAGATGGGAAATGATTTATATGCGTTTATGGACACCCTAGGAGCATGCAGAGAAATCTCACTAGCTAAGACAAAGCTTGAAGAAGCTATCATGTGGACAGTTAAGGGGATTTCTTCATGAGTGAAATTGAAAATAAAGTAGAAAATAAAAAATTATTAAATTGCATTTTTGAGATTATTGGTCATTCCTCAAAAGCCGTAACCTTAACGGATTCATTCATAAGCGCCCTTGAAGATTCAGAAATAGAAGATAATTTGGTATTACACGAGGCGTACTGCGATAGAGATTTTTATTTGGCAGACATCGGGCATTATGCGGAAGTGCTGCGTTTATATATTAATGGAAAAACAATGACCAATACTGCGTATGATAAGGACGGAAATGCAGTAGGAGATAAATAATTAAATCGGGCTGCCTGTAACTTCTATTACAGGAACTAAAAATATGTTTGGTATTGGATAAAGAGGAGAAATTAAATGAGTTATAAAGATGCATTAACGTTATATGAAGAGCTAGTTGCTTCAGGAACTCCAATTGAACAGGCTAAAACCATGGCCCATCAACAAGGCGCTTTGTCAGATGAAATGGGCGGTAGATATAATGACTTAAGTGAAAAGCTAGACATAAGCTTTGCAAATATTGACACAAAGCTTGCTAAGATTGATGTGAATATGAAATGGATGATGCTTATCGGGGGCGTTATGGCTGCCTCTTTCTTTTCGAATGTATTATTTCTTAAATTAGGGTAGGGGATGAATAATGGATGAAACAATAGAATATGTCGAAATTAAAGAAAAAGGAAATGAAAATGATGTTTTAAAAATTGCAGTTAAGATTATTGATGGCGAAACAGCGGCTATAAATATTGCATATTCTAAAAATTTTTTGAGATTTCTAAAAGGAGACGAGAAGCAGCGCGACTTTCTTTTGGCTCAAATATTTAATAGACTAAATAAGTCTATAGATGAGGTTGGATAATGGATGAAACAATGGAAAAAACCTATACAACACCCGATGATAAGGATGTTCTTTTTACGATGTGTTTAAAACTGCAAGAAGACGGTATAGCTCACGAGATTGAAGTCAATTGCGGATTTATGAGTCATATGAAACGATACCCTGAAGAACTGGAATATTTCCTTGATGAATTCTCAAGAAAGTTTAGGAAATATGTAGAGGATGCAGAATGATGGAAAGTGAAGGTTTTGAAGAAACTATACTTTTGCAGGTTAAGGTTAAGCATATCGCTAAAAATACTATGTGCCATGAAGTGGCATTTAATAAAACTTTTCAACGACACATTAATGAAAATGCGGAATTTGCTGAGCTTTTTTTTAATGAAATGATGTGTCATTTAAAAAATCATGCTAAGAGCCATGAATTATGTGAGGATAAATAATGAATGATAAAAACTTTCAGGATTATACAGACAGCGAGAAGCTTGATGTACTATTAGAATCAGTTGCCAACACTACTCTTTTTCTTATGGAAAAATACCCTGATTATCTAGAACAAATGGAAGAAATTCGGGAAAAACATAACAAACAGCTTGTAGAAAAATTAAGCACGGAGCTAACGCATGAGATAATGAAAAAATTTAAGGGTGAAGAATGATGGAAAATAAAGAATATAAGATTAGCTATGATGAGCTTAAAAGATTGCTGGCTTTTTTATTAATATTTCAGGATGATGCTCCATTTTTACCTCATCCGGCATACTTGCTTGATAAGTATTTTAGATATATTAAAGACCCAGATACTGAGGATGCATATCTAAGCGGCCTACATCCTATAATTAGGAATAGATTTAATGAATATTGTGAAAAATATGAGCTTGGAGTAGATAAGGAGCAAGAATGATGGATGATCCAGAAAACCCTAAAAGAATTACTATCGATAATGTCGGAGACTTAGACGCCTTGCGTATGTATGTAAGGGTAGGAAAAGATGGGATTCATTACACAATTGGCATTGAGCCATGGCTTAAAGATTATCTTAGTATATATGGGGATGCTCGTAAAGATCTTATTGAGGGGCTAATAGATGGGATAAATAAGTCTATAGATGAGGTTAAAGATAATGAGTGAAAAAACATATCAAGATATTAAAACAAAGGACCTTTATTATCAAAAAAAGTTAGCAAGAATGAGCGTTGATGATATGTTAAATTATTTATTGATGCAAAATAATTTCATTGTGCGATATATGGGTGCAAAAGAACCTCTATTTGAAGTATGTATGGCAGAAAAAACATATGAATTCTTAGATAGCATTGACGATAAGGAATGACAAAGCGCTCATTTTTGAAGCGATTTGTAATATCTTAGGTCTAGTCTTACCTCGTCTATTTTATTACCGAATATTTTATCAAAATATGACCAAAGCGTGTATTGTATTTTTTGGTAGCTAACTTGTTTTGTTTCATTCTCTGAATTGTAATCTGTCATCTTATTTCTCCTGTTTGTTTTCCGTAATGTTTAACTTAAGGCTATTATGCCATAATAAAATATTTAATGCAAACTTTATTTACGTTATTATTTTATTAAGTTAATATGGGGTATTATTGTTTGGTCAACTAAATAAGTACACCCTGCCCCACACCCAGTGTTTGGCTAAGCTTATATGGAACAGGATATATCCCATTATATCAAATTTGACTCTGCTAGCCTATTAACATAATCTGAAAGGAGATATAACTAAATGGAGTTTATTATATGTCTGTTAAAGTTAATTGTCTTGTGTGCCGTGGGACAAAGCGTGTAGATAAGATTGGAGGTCTTCATACTAAGGAATGCCCGAACTGCAATGGAGCGGGAAAAGTGGAAGTTGAGCTTGTTTGTACAAAGGTAGAAGAAACTACCACTATCTCTTTTATTAACGGTAAAACGCCAGACAAGGATATTGAGATTTTTAAATCTGAAAAAACCTACGTTCCAGAACCCAAGGAAGGAAAAGCAAAGCATGGCAAAGGAAAGTAAATCAAAGCCAAAGAAAATACCTGTTGCAAAAGTCGCAACTGTCGCAACTGTCGCAACTGTCGCAACTGTCGCA